>Ga0182739_1000067_pt1 | contig 233563 bp, 214 predicted proteins | sample eDN5th30CBELigBY_FD_128873 | JGI IMG/M metagenome (GOLD analysis project Ga0182739, IMG submission 128873) | Enriched backyard soil microbial communities from Emeryville, California, USA - eDNA 5th pass 30_C BE-Lig BY (version 2) (version 2) | ecosystem: Environmental > Terrestrial > Soil >... | reverse complement strand
AAGGTTATGAGCAGCCCGTCCATTATTGGGACCCCTCCATTGCGCCCTCTGGCATGGCCTTCGTGGGCGGGGAGCTGTTTCCCGACTGGGAGGGTGACCTGCTGATCGGGTCGCTGAAATTCCAGTATCTGGCACGGCTCGATGTGGATGGCGACACGATCGGGCAGGAGGAGCGGTTGCTCGAAGGCCAGTATGGCCGCATCCGCGACGTGCGGGTGGGGCCGGACGGGGCGATTTACGTCGCCACCGACGAAAACCCCGGGCAGGTGCTCAAGCTCACGCCGGCCAGTTAGCACCAGAGATGGGGAGGGGCAGGATCGATGCGGTTCCTGCCCCTGCTCACGCGGGGAGGGCGGGCGCGAGCGCAAAGGCTCGGCGGCGCCGCCCGACCCATCAGATGCAGCAATGGCAGGAAAGATACGCGCGGCAGAGGCGCGAAGGGAAATTCAAGAAAGGCGCAGCGCTTGCGCTACGCCCAGATGCGGAGCCCGATGTGTGCGGGTGGCTACGAGGTCTGCAGGTTGTCGGCGGCGGACTTGCCGGTGCGCTTGTCCTTGACGATTTCGTAGGTCACCTTCTGGCCTTCATCCAGGCCATTGAGGCCCGAGCGCTGCACGGCGGAGATGTGCACGAACACGTCGGCCCCACCCTCGTCAGGCTGAATGAAGCCATAGCCCTTTTGGCCGTTGAACCATTTCACGGTGCCGGTTGCCATAGTTAGTCCCTTTCGCAGTCTCTGCCGGTGCGGCCGGAACCCCCATGGTCTCCAGCCATTGCGATCGAATCTTCGGATAGTGACGTCAGCAGGCGCGAGAGAGTCGCGAGGCTAGATCGGTCGGCCGTAATATTCGACGCCATATTTGTAGCTGCATTTCATGCTGCTCACAATATGCCTTGGGGTGGGCGCGGGAGTGCTGGTTTGCGCAAGTGTCCCGCAAGTATTACGGAAATTTCTACAAGAAAACGTTCGATAAGGACCTGGGCGCAAGGCGCCGCCGCCGCGATTGCCGAAGTTGGCAGGCCAGTTCCGGCTAAAACCGCACTAAATAGGCATGGGTTGAAAGGTGCCAAAAAACCGGGCATTGCCCGCTGCCGCGTTGAGGAAAACTCGTGCGGGTGGGAAAAAATCGTGCTTAGGAAGGCGCCTATTGTCTGGAGAGGCCCGATGAGCGCGATCAGATTCGACTTCCGCAGTGACACGGTTACCCGCCCCAGCCCGCAAATGCGGGTGGCGATGGCACAAGCGGACGTGGGCGACGACGTGTTCGGCGACGATCCCACGGTCAATCGGCTCGAGACGCGCGCGGCCCAGATGCTGGGCAAGGAGGCGGCGCTCTATGTGCCCTCGGGCACGCAATCCAATCTTTTGGCACTGATGGCCCATTGCGGGCGTGGCGACGAATATATCGCGGGCCAGCAGGCCCATTGCTATCGCTGGGAGGCGGGCGGTGCAGCGGTGCTGGGCTCGATCCAGCCCCAGCCGATCGCCAATGCCCCCGACGGCTCGCTGCCGCTGAGCGAGATCGAGGCGGCGATCAAGCCCAACGATTCCCATTATGCGCGCACCCGGCTGCTGGCGCTGGAGAACACTATTGGGGGCAAGGTGCTCTCGCTCGACTATATGGCGGCGGCGACGGGCCTGGCGCACGATCGCGGCCTGGCAACCCATCTCGATGGGGCCCGCGTGTTCAATGCGGCCACGGCGCTGGGCGTGCCGGTGAGCGAGATCGCGGTGCTGTTCGACACGGTTTCGGTGTGCCTCTCCAAGGGCCTGGGCGCGCCGGTGGGTTCGGTGCTGGTGGGCGATGCCCAGACCATTGCCAAGGCGCGGCGGCTGCGCAAGATGGTGGGCGGCGGCATGCGCCAGGCCGGCATCATCGCGGCGGGCGGGCTTTATGCGCTCGAGCACAATGTGGGGCGGTTGGCCCAGGATCACGCCAATGCCAAGGCGCTGGCGGCGGGGTTGTCGCAATACAAAGGGCTGACGCTGACCGAGCCGCAGACCAATATCGTGTTCGTGGATCTCGATCCCGACATGGCCGAGCCCTTCAACGCCTATCTGGCCCAGAACGGGGTGGGGCTGACCTCGGCCTATGGCGGCACCAAGCAGCGCTGGGTGACCCATCTGGACGTCGATGCCGAAGCGGTGGCGGGCGCCCTGGCGGTGGTTGGCGCCTTCTTCGCTCAAGGGTGATCGCCCTGCGGGCGTAAGCCCGCTGATGGCGCTTGCTTTGTCCGCGGGTTTGCGAAATATCCGCGCGCCGGCCGCTGCCGGTGCGCTTGCTCCAGGATATTTTCCCCCGTGTCCAAAACCTTCCTTTCGTCCGGCGATCTGATCGCCGACCGCCGCGCGCACTATGCCCAGATGCTGGCCGAAAATGGCGATGCCGCAGCCGCGGCCGACCTGATGGCGCAGGCCCTCGAGCTGGTACCCGGCTGGACCGCGGGCTGGGATCTGCTGGGGCAGTATCGCGAAGCGGCGGGCGACATTGCCGGGGCCATCCAAGCCTGGCGGACGCTGGTCGGGCTGGACACTGCAGGCGTGTTCGGCGCGCCGCTCAAGCTGGCCGTGCACGGGGCGGGGCTGGCGCCGCTGGCCACCGACCGGGCCTATGTGGCGGCCCTTTTCGACGATTATGCCGAAGGGTTCGAGGCGGCGCTGTTGCAGCGGTTGGGGTATGCGGTGCCGGAGCTGTTGAGCAAGCGGATCCTGGATCGGCTGGCCCAACGCGGCGAAGCGGGATTTGCCCATGCGCTGGATTTGGGCTGCGGCACGGGGCTGATGGGCGAGCGGCTGCGTCGGCACGTCTCGCATCTCGAAGGGATCGACCTGTCTCCCGGCATGGTGGCCGAAACTGCGCGCAAGGGCATTTACGACCGGCTGGCGGAGGCCGAGCTGCTCGATTTTCTGACCCGGTGCGGGGCGAGCGTGGATCTGGTGACGGCGGCGGACGTCTTCGTCTATTCGGGCGCGCTGCCCCCGGTGTTTGTCGCCGTGGCCGGGATCGTGCGGCCAGGCGCCCTGTTTGCGTTTTCCATCGAGACCCATGAGGGGGCAGAGCCCTGCGTGCTGCGTCCCAGCCTGCGCTATGCCCATGCGCCCGAGGCCGCCCTCGGCGCCCTGCGCGATGCAGGCTTCACCGTGGTCAGCGCCACGCGCGAAACCTTGCGCATGGACCGGGGCGAGCCGATTCCCGGGCTGATCGTTCTGGCCGAATGGCCGGTGGCGCGGGAGGCGGCGCTGGTGGGCGAAGAGGCTCAGCCGGTCGCGGCTTCGCTGGTCAACTGAACCGCTTGGGGCCGTGGTCGGCAAGACGGGGCGGACCCAAGGCCCGCCCCGCAAGGATCATGCCGCGAAGTAATCCTGCAGCGGACGCACGGTGAGGTTGCCGCGCTGATAGGCGATGATGCCTTCCACGGCGGCCAGAGCGCCGTCGATGGTGGTGTAGTAAGGAATGCGGGACAAGAGCGCGGTGCGCCGGATGTCGCGGCTGTCGCTGATCGACTTCAAGCCATCGGTGGTGTTGATGACGAGCTGGACGCCGCCATTCTTCATCGAATCCACGATGTGGGGCCGGCCTTCGAGCACCTTGTTGATCTTGGTGGCGGGGATGCCCTTTTCGACCAGGTAGCGCTGCGTGCCGCTGGTGGCCAGGATCTCGAAGCCGCCATCGACGAGCTGGCGCGCCATCTCCTCGATATATTGCTTGTCCTCGTCACGCACCGAGATGAACACCTTGCCGGTGGTGGGCACCTTGGAGCCGGCACCCATTTGCGACTTGGCGAAGGCCATGGCGAAATCGGTGTCGAGCCCGATCACTTCGCCGGTGGACTTCATTTCCGGGCCCAACACCGTGTCGACGCCAGGGAAGCGGTTGAAGGGGAAGACCGCTTCCTTGACCGCGATGTGGTTGAGCTTGCGCTCGGTGAGGGCAAAGCTCGCCAGGCTCTCGCCCGCCATGATGCGCGAGGCGATCTTGGCGATGGGCTGGCCGATGACCTTGGCCACGAAGGGCACGGTGCGCGAGGCGCGCGGATTGACTTCGAGCAGGTAGATCACCCCGTCCTTGAGGGCGAACTGCACGTTCATCAGTCCGCCCACCTTGAGTGCGAAGGCAAGCTCGCCGGTCTGGCGCTTGAGTTCGGCAATGATATCTGGCGAGAGGGTGCGCGAGGGCAGCGAGCAGGCGCTGTCGCCCGAGTGGATGCCGGCCTCCTCGATATGCTCCATGATGCCGGCCACGAACACGTCCTTGCCATCGCACAGGCAATCGACGTCGATCTCGGTGGCGCCCGACAGATAGGCATCGAACAGCAGCGGGTTGTCCGAAAGGACCGAATTGATCTGGCCGGTCTTGTCGTTGGGATAACGCTGCAGGATGTCGGGGGGCACGAGCCCGGTCAGGGTATCCTGCACATAGCGCTCGAACTCGTTGGCCGAATGCACGATGGCCATGGCGCGGCCGCCCAGCACGTATGACGGGCGGATGACCAGCGGATAGCCCAAGCGCTCGGCAACCAGCCGGGCCTGTTCGAGGCTATAGGCGATGCCGTTCTTGGGCTGGGTCAGCTCGAGCTTGTTGAGCAGCTTGGAGAAGAGGTCGCGGTCTTCGGCCAGGTCGATGGCGTCGGGCTGGGTGCCCAGGATCGGCACGCCGGCCTTCTGCACCGCTTCGGCCAGGTTCAGCGGGGTCTGGCCGCCGAACTGGACGATGACGCCGTGCAGCGTGCCGTTCTGCTTTTCGGTCAGAAGGATCTCGATGACGTCTTCCTCGGTCAGGGGCTCGAAATAGAGCCGGTCGGAGGTGTCGTAGTCGGTCGAGACGGTTTCGGGGTTGCAGTTGACCATGATGGTCTCATAGCCGGCATCGGCGAGCGCGAAAGCGGCATGGCAGCAGCAATAGTCGAACTCGATGCCCTGGCCGATGCGGTTGGGACCGCCGCCCAGGATGACGACCTTCTTGCGGTCCGAGGGACGGGCCTCGTCGCTGACTTCCCCGGCAAAGGGCGTCTCATAGGTCGAATACATGTAGGCAGTGGGGGAGGCGAATTCGGCCGCCGAGGTGTCGATGCGCTTATAGGCCGGGCGCACGGCCAGGCTGTGGCGCAGCTTGCGCACGTCCGAGGTCTTGACGCCGGCCAATTGGGCCAGGCGCGCATCGGAAAAGCCCATGGACTTGAGCTTGCGCAGCATGACCGCCTCCTGGGGCAGGCCGAACTGCTTGACCTTGGCTTCCATATCCACGATGCCGCGCATCTGGTCGAGGAACCAGGGGTCGATCTTGCAGGCCTCGAAGATGTCTTCGTTGGACACGCCCAGGCGCATGGCCTCGGCCACGTGCAGCAGGCGGTTGGGCGTGGGCGTGCCGAGCGCGGCCTTGATGGCGTTCTTGTCTTCGCCTTCGCCCAGGCCCGGAATGCCGATCTCGTTGAGACCGGTCAGGCCGGTTTCGAGCGAGCGCAGCGCCTTTTGCAGCGATTCCTGGAAGGTGCGGCCGATGGCCATGGCCTCGCCCACCGACTTCATCGAGGTGGTCAGGCGATTGTCGGCGCCGGGAAACTTCTCGAAGGCAAAGCGCGGGATCTTGGTGACGACGTAGTCGATGGTGGGCTCGAACGAGGCCGGGGTGGCGCCGCCGGTGATGTCGTTCTCAAGCTCGTCGAGCGTGTAGCCAACGGCAAGGCGCGCCGCGACCTTAGCAATGGGGAAGCCGGTGGCCTTCGAGGCGAGGGCGGACGAGCGCGAGACGCGCGGGTTCATTTCGATGACGACCATGCGGCCGTCCTTGGGATTAATGCCGAACTGCACGTTCGAGCCGCCGGTTTCCACCCCGATCTCGCGCAGCACCGCCAAAGAGGCGTCGCGCATGATCTGGTATTCCTTGTCGGTCAGCGTCAGCGCCGGCGCCACCGTGATCGAATCGCCGGTATGGACGCCCATGGGATCGATGTTCTCGATCGAGCAGACGATGATGCAGTTGTCCTTCTTGTCGCGGACAACCTCCATCTCGAATTCCTTCCAGCCCAGGACGCTCTCTTCCACCAGCACTTCATTGGTGGGCGAGGCGTCGATGCCGCTTTCGCAGATGGCCAGATATTCCTCGCGATTATACGCAATGCCGCCGCCGGTGCCGCCCAGGGTGAAGCTGGGGCGGATGATGGCGGGCAGGCCGATGACTTCGAGGGCCTGCAGGGCCTCGATGGTGTTGTGGGCCAGCATGGAGCGCGGGGTTTCCAGCCCGATCTTCTTCATGGCATCGCGGAACAGCTCGCGATCCTCGGCCTTGTCGATGGCATCGGCGGTGGCCCCGATCATCTCGACGCCGAATTTTTCCAGCACGCCCATCTTGCGCAGGCTCAGCGCGCAGTTGAGCGCGGTCTGGCCGCCCATGGTGGGCAGAAGCGCGTCGGGGCGCTCTTTCTCGATGATCTTGGCCACCACTTCGGGGGTGATGGGCTCCATATAGGTGGCATCGGCCAAGTCCGGATCGGTCATGATCGTGGCCGGATTGGAATTGACCAGGATGATGCGATAGCCCTCTTCCTTGAGGGCCTTGCAGGCCTGGGTGCCCGAATAGTCGAACTCGCAGGCCTGCCCGATGATGATGGGCCCCGCGCCGATGATGAGGATGGATTTGATGTCGGTGCGTTTTGGCATGATCGGGCTCTGACGATTGGGCGCGCAGCATCGGGCGGCGCTGTGGCGCGGGATTTGGTCTGTCGATTGCAGGTTAAGTGGGGTCTCTAACCCATGCTGGAGAGGATTTCCAGCTTGCGGTTGCACATTCCACCATCGGTGCATACCCCTCATGCGGCGATGAACCATCTGCCCTGCGGCGGGGTTGAACGCTCGCACAAAGCTTCAACAGCCGAGGACGGCCATATATGCACAAGCAACCCTATTTGACGCTCAACGACGGACACCGCATGCCCCAGCTGGGCTTCGGGGTGTGGCAAGTTTCTAATGACGAGGTGGTCGAGCCGGTGCTCAACGCCCTCGAGACCGGCTACCGCTCGATCGACACCGCCCAGGGCTATGGCAACGAGGCCGGGGTTGGCGAGGCGATCCGCCGCTCGGGCGTGACCCGCAGCGACATCTTCGTGACGTCCAAACTGCGCAACAAGGAGCATGGCTTCGATTCCACGCTGCGCGCTTTCGACGACACCATGGCCAAGCTCGGGCTGGACGTGCTCAACCTGTTCCTCATCCACTGGCCGGTGCCATCGCAGGACCTCTATGTGGAAAGCTGGGAGGCGTTGGTGCGCCTGCGCGAAGAGGGGCGGGTGAAATCGATCGGGGTGTCCAACTTCCTGCCCGAGCACGTCAACCGTATCCTGGAGCGCACCGGCGTGGTGCCGGCGATCAACCAGATCGAAATCCATCCCCTGTTCCAGCAGCGCGGCCTGCGCGATTTCCACAAGCTCAAGACCATCCAGCTCGAGGCCTATAGCCCGCTCGGGAGCGGGGCTGTGCTGGACAATCCCGCCATTGCCCAGATCGCGCAAAAGCATGGCAAGAGCCCGGCCCAGGCGATTTTGCGCTGGCATGTGCAGGAGGGGGTGGTGGTGATTCCGAAATCGACCCATGCCGAACGCATCGCGGAGAATTTCGACGTGTTCGATTTCGAGCTCGATGCGGAGGATATGGCTGCGATTCGCGGCTTGGACGATCCGGCCAAGGGGCGGACGGGGGCGGATCCCAAGGAGATGGCGGTGTTGTTTTAACCGGAGCGAGTGACCCCCACCCGGCCTCCCCCTGGGAGGGGGAGGAGAGCGGGGGGGCGGACACGGAGCGTGGCCGACAGGGTGCGAGTGGTTACTTGGCCCAGAAGGGGAGAGGGAGTGGTTGCAAAGGCCGTGATTTAAGCAGTCGGGTTCCTCCCCCTAGTAGGGGGAGGTCAGGTGGGGGTGGTTCTTGCGCGATAAGACGTCAAACGCACTGCGCCGGGTGCTTTGGATCCCAAACTCACAAAAACAGTTTGAAGCCTTCGTGGCTCTTGGAGAAGCCCAGGCGCTCGTAGAAGCGGTGGGCGTCGAGCCGGGCCTTGTTGGAGGTCAGTTGCACCAGGCCGCAGCCGCGCTCGCGGCACTGTGCGATGGCCCACTGGATCATCGTGGTGCCCAGGCCATGGCCGCGCAGGTCGGTGCGGATGTGGACGTTTTCGAGCAGGCCGCGCCACATGCCCTGGCGGGCGATGCCGGGCAGGAAACTGAGCTGCATGGTGCCCACCACCTGGCCGTTCCTCTCAGCCACCACCAGCATGTGGTTGGGATCGTTGCTGATGGCATCGAAGGCCTTGCGGTAGCCGGGGTGATCGACCTGCCCGGCGCTGTCGGGCGTGTCGCCCACGGCGCCGGCCGCCATCAGGGCGATGATGGTGGGGATGTCGTCAGGCGTGGCGGGGCGGAAGGTGAGGTCGGTCATGGGGCAGGGCTCGGACGTTGTTCGCCCAATCTTCTAACGCCCGACCGGGTCTGGCCCAAACAAAAAAGGCCGGGTGCGGGACCCGGCCTCTCGTGGCGATGCATGGCGATCAGAGCGTGATGCGATAGGACCCGAAGCCGCCCGCGCCTTCGCCCACATATTCGATGGCAACGGCGGAAACGTCGTCCACAAAGGCCTGCGCCTTGGGGCCGGTTTCGAACAGCACGGTGGTGTCGCCAATGGGGGCAAGGGACCAGTTGCTGTCGGCCGAGGGGTTGATGGTGCCGTTTTCCACGATGTAGCGCACGATGATGTCGCGGTTGGTATCGGGACCCACGAAGATGATCTTGTCGGACCCGATGCCGGGGAAAGTGCCGCCGCCGCCGGCGCGGTAATTGTTGGTGGCCACCACGAAACGCTGGGCCGGATCGATGGGCGCCCCGTTATACTGCAGGTCCACGATGCGGTTGGCGTCCGGATTGATTTCGGCGCCGCGCGGGTCGTATCTGGATGGCTGGGTGATGTCGATCTTGTAGGTGACCCCGTCGATCACGTCGTAATTGTAGGACGGGAAATCGGGGTTGATCAATGTCTGGTCTTTGGCGCCGGGCTCGACCTGGTTGAAGATGCCGGCCGAGCGTTCGAGCCAGTTCTTCACATCGGCGCCGGTGATGACCACGGCCTGGATGGTGTTGGGATAGAGGTAGAGGTCGGCCACGTTCTTGATGGCGATCGGGCCTACCGGCACGTCGGTGTAATAATCGGGGCCACCGCGACCGCCGGCCTTGAAGGGCGCAGCCGCCGACAGGATCGGCAGGTCTTCCCATTGGGTGCCCTGCATCATCTGCTTGAGATACCAGGTCTGGGCGATGTTGACGATCTGCACGGACGGATCGTCGGCCACCAGCGCGAAATAGGAGTAGAGCGGGGCGGCGGTCTCGCCGACGGCGCGACGGACATAGGCCAGGGTTTCGTCATGCTCGGCCTGGGCGGCGGCAAGCACTTGCGCCTCGGACTCCACCAGCGGCTGCACCTTGCCTTCGACACGCTCGAAGATCGGGCGGGCTTCGGAGGTGTGCGATGCGATCGACCACTTGCCGTCGGCATCGCGGCTGAGCAGCAGATCGATCAGGCCCATATGCGAGCCCCAGAAGCCTGGCATGACGGCAGGCTTGCCGTTGAGCGTGCCGGCGGCGATGTCGGCGCCTTGCACGCCCTCATAGTCGGGGCCCGGGAAGACCAGGTGCTGGTGGCCGGTGAGGACCACGTCGATGCCCTCGACCCCGGCCAGGTGCAGCGAGGCATTTTCCATGCCGGGCGCATAGGGGGCCGCATCGATGCCCGAATGGGAGAGCGCGATGATGAGTTCGGCGCCTTCTTCGCGCATTTTGGGCACATAGGCACGGGCGGTTTCCACGATGTCGCGCGTGGCCACCCTGCCGGTGAGGTTGGCTGCATCCCAGGTCATGATCTGGGGCGGCAAAAAGCCGATGAAGCCGAGCTTGATGGTGTAGGTGTTGCCCGCACCGTCGGTGAGTTCTTTTTCAACGATGCGATAGGGCTCGATATAGGTGTCGTCGGCCAGCGGATCGGCCCCCAGTTCGGTGCCGCGCACCAGGTTGGACGAGACGAACGGGAACTCGGCACCGGCCAGGGCTGCGTCGAGGAAATCGAGCCCGTAGTTGAACTCGTGATTGCCCAGCGTGCCGGCGTCATAACCCAGCGTGTTCATCGCCTTGATCATGGGATGGACGGTGCCTGCCGCCAGGCCCTTCTCATAGGCCATGTAATCGCCCATGGGATTGCCCTGGATCAGGTCGCCATTGTCGACCAGCACCGAATTGCCCGCTTCTGCCCGGATGGCCTCGATCAGGGATGCAGTGCGCGCCAGACCCAGCGTGTCGTTGGGGGCGTCGGCATAGTAGTCATAGGGGAAGACGGCCACATGCAGATCGGTGGTCTCGATGATGCGCAGATGCGCCTCATTGGCCTGGGCCAGCACCGCGTAGGGGTGCAACACGATGGCGGCGCCTACGCCGGCCGTGCCGGCGAGGAAGGCGCGCCGGGAAATTGAGCTCTCGAATGTCATGGACTTCTCCAAACGATACCAATTGGCAACGCGCCGGGAACGATCTTACCTCGCAGCCGGTTATTGAGCCGCACGGCGCACTGGCACGCTAGTGCCGCGTCGACGTGACGGCGCAATGACGACCACGCATAGTGGTAGGAAGTTCTGACCAATCGGTCAAATTTTTGTCCGGGCTCAAACGCGAGCCGAGAGACAGGGCAGGGGGAACGCAATGAAGTGGCGGGGCCGGGAGCGCAGCTCCAACGTGCAGGATCGGCGCAGCAGCGGTGGCGGCGGCTTTGGCGGGGGCATCAGCCCGTTCGGGCGCGGCGGCGGCTCTGGGCCGCGCCTTAGGCTGCCCGGGGGTGCGGGTGGTGGCTTTGGCGGCATCGGGGCGATCGTGGTCATCGGCATCATCCTGTTTGCCATGGGCATCAATCCGCTGACCCTGCTTGATGGCAGCCTGGGCGGCAGCACCACCGGCAGCCAGGTGACCCGATCCCAGCCGTTGCCACAGGCCGGCGAGGACGAGCTGGCCGATTTCGTGGGCGTGGTGATCAAGGAAACCGAGGATCTGTGGACGCAGAAATTCGCCGAGGCCGGCTCGACCTATGACATGCCCGTGGTGGTGTTGTTTTCGGGCCAGACCCAATCGGGGTGCGGTGCCGCCGATGCGCGCACCGGCCCGTTCTATTGCCCCGTCGATCAGCGCGTTTACATCGACCTGACATTTTATGATCAGCTGCGCGACCAGTTTGGCGCCCCGGGCGACTTTGCCCAGGCCTATGTGCTGGCCCATGAGATTGGCCACCACGTGCAGAACCAGACCGGAGTTCTGGGCCAGTTCAACCAGGCGCGCCAGTCCATGAGCCAGGAGCAGGCCAACGCCTATTCGGTGCGGGTGGAGCTGCAGGCCGATTGCTATGCAGGCATCTGGGCCAATTATGCCGGCGAGCAGAACCTTCTGGACAATGGCGACATCGCCGAAGCCATCAATGCCGCCGACCAGATCGGCGACGATACGCTCCAGGAGCGCATGCAGGGCTTTGCCGTGCCCAAGACCTTCAACCACGGCACGTCCGAACAGCGTAAGCGCTGGTTCCAGCGCGGCTATGAAGCCGGCGACGTGGACCAGTGCGACACCTTCACGCCGCAGTCGGTGTGATGACACGCGAGCCCCGGGCGATCGTGCTGGCAGACGACGGGCGGTTCCCCAATAGCCGCCTGCCGCTGCTGCACTATCGGGGCGCCATCGATCCCCAGGCGGTGGATGCCGAGGCGTTCGAGGCCCTGTTCGGCGGCAATGGCTGGCCCGCTCAGTGGCGAGCAGGGGTGTTTGCCTACCACCACTATCATTCCACTGCTCACGAGGTGCTCGGCATCGCCGCGGGCGAGGCGGTGCTGATGGTGGGCGGGCCTGAGGGCCGAGACGTGGCCGTGACGGCCGGCGACGTGTTGGTCATTCCCGCCGGAGTGGCCCATTGCCGGCTTTCGGCCAGCGCCGATTTCCTGGTGGTGGGCGGCTACCCGCAGGGGCAGGACTGGAATCTTCTGCGCGGGGAAGACGGGGAGCGCCCGCAAGCCGATCGGGCCATCGCCAAAGTACCCATGCCGAGCGCCGATCCGGTAGCCGGCATGGACGAGCCATTGCTAAGGCATTGGAATCGCTGACCGCGATTTTGCCCGATCACGACCGCGAAATCACCCCGAGCTTTTCCGATCACGGCCCCGTTTCCGGCCGCTAGGAGCCACAAAGGCCCGTCAGTGTCTGTCTTACGGACGGCGCTGATCGTCGTTCGTCGGTAGCGGGGCGACCCGATGCCGCGCAAAACCCCACATGGAGGGATATTCCCATGAACAAGTTCATCATCGCCGTGGCTGCAATCGGCCTGTCCACCACCGCTTTCGCGCAAGGCACGACCTTTGCCGAAGTGGATGCCGATGCCAGCGGCACCATCAGCTATGAAGAAGCGCTGGTCGCCTGGCCCGCCCTGACGGCCGAGGCCTTCGCGGCGGCCGACACCGATGCCAGCGGGTCCTTCAGCATGGACGAATACGACGCGCTGGTCGCATCGATGCCAGCGCCGTAACGCCCGCTTCTACCCCTCCCTAAGACGTCGAGCCGCCCGATGGGGCGGCTCGTTGCGTTTGGGCTGGACCGTTTTGAGGCCGGATTGTCAGACCCGCTCGGCCTCGTCCTTTTGCGGCATGCCCTTTTGGGCGCGGACGTGATTGAGAAAGCGCGTGAACAGGTAATGGCTGTCGCGCGGGCCGGGGGAGGCCTCGGGATGGTACTGCACCGAAAAGATCGGCTTGCCATCTACCGACAGCCCGGCATTGGAGCCATCGAACAGCGACACGTGGGTTTCGGTGACCCCGGCGGGCAGCGAATCGCGCTCCACGGCAAAGCCATGGTTCATCGAGGTGATCTCGACCTTGCCAGTAGTCAGGTCCTTGACCGGATGATTGGCGCCGTGGTGGCCCTGATGCATCTTGCTGGTCTTGCCGCCGAGCGCCAGGCCCAGGAGCTGGTGGCCCAGGCAGATGCCAAACACCGGCTTGCCGGTTTCCATCAGCTTCTGGATGGTGGGCACGGCATATTTGCCGGTCGCAGCCGGATCGCCAGGGCCGTTCGATAGGAACACGCCGTCGGGATTGTGCGACATCACGTCTGCCGCCGTAGCGGTGGCGGGCAGCACGGTGACGCGGGCCCCCTGATCGGCCAGGCACCGCAGGATGTTGCGCTTGGCACCGTAATCGATGGCCACGATGTGGAACTGGGGATCTTCGAGCCGCGTGTAGCCGTCCTGCCAGGTCCAGCCCTTCTCGTCCCACTGATAGGTCTGCGAGGTGGTGACTTCCTTGGCCAGGTCCAGGCCTTCCAGGCCCGGGAAGGCCTTGAGTTCGGCCAGGATCGAGGCATCGTCGAAATAGCCGTCGGGCGCATGGGCGATGACGCCGTTGGGCATGCCGGTTTCGCGGATGCGCGCGGTCAAGGCGCGGGTGTCGATGCCGGTGATGCCGATGATGTTGCGCTTCTTGAGCCAGGCATCGAGCTTTTCCATCGAGCGGTAGTTCGACGGCTCGGTGACGTCGGCGCGCAGCACCACGCCGCGCACGCCAGACAGCGCCGCCATGTTGACGGTTTCGATGTCTTCGTCATTGGCCCCAACATTGCCGATATGGGGGAAGGTGAAGGTGATGATCTGGCCGGCATAGGAGGGATCGGTGAGGATCTCCTGATAGCCGGTCATGGCGGTGTTGAAGCAGACCTCGCCGGCGGCGTGGCCGATGGCGCCGATGCCGCGGCCTTCAAGGCGCGTGCCGTCCGCAAGGATCAAGAGTGCGGTCGCGGGGGATTGCTGCCAGCCGGTCACGGTGGGTCTCCAGGGTTCTTTTACGGGCAAGATCGGGTTGGGCCACTCTTTAGAAGCGGGCCCACAATGGCGCAAGGGGCTTGCGTGGCGCAGCCGCCCTGCAGCAAGTGCAACCCCGATATAGGGCGACCCGTTCCGCCTGCCAACCCCGGGCCAGGCTCAGGCGGGGCTGGCGAGCGGGGTGGGCGGCACCTGGCGCAGGCGCTTTTCGATCTGCAGCGAGACGATGGCGACGATGAAGGCCACCACCAGCGTGCCCGTGCCGATCCAAGGCAGATCGCGATAGCCGAAACCGGCCTCCAGCATGGACGAGCCCAGCACCGCCCCGATGGCGATGCCCAGGTTGAAGGCGGTGGGAATGAGCGTCGAGGCCAGGTTGGGTGCATCGGCGGCCCAGCGCAGCACGCGGGTCTGCACTGGCGCGCCGAAGGCAAAGTTGATGCCGCCCCAGGCGATCACGGCGCAGGCCATGACCCAGGGCACGGTGCTGGCCGGCACGATCAGCGCATAGACGATGGCCTGCAGCGCCAGAATGACGATGAGGGACGGCATGAGCTTCCAGTCGGCCAGCCTGCCGCCGATGAACACCCCGATGGTGGAGCCCACCCCATAAAGCAGCAGCACCCAGGGCACGATTTCGGGGGCAAGGCCCGTGACCTCGCGCAGGAGCGGGGCAATGAAGGTGAAGAGGCTATATTGCCCGATCATCACGGCCACGACGATGATTAGCGACAGAACGATCTGCTGGCGGCCCAGGGCCTTGAACTCGCGCATGAAGGCGCCCTTGCCGGTGGGTGGTTCGGCGGTGCGGGGCAAAACCATGGCGACGAACAGGGTGGCCAAGAGCCCCACCAGCCCCACGGCCCAAAAGCTCATGCGCCAGCCAAAGGCATTGCCCACCGCCGTGCCGGCCGGCACGCCCAGGATGTTGGACACCGTCAGGCCTGCCAGGAGCAGGGCCACGGCGCTGCCGCGCTTGTCTTCGGGCACGAGGCGCGTGGCCACGATGGGCGCAACGCCAAAGAAGGTGCCGTGCATGACCGCGACGAAAAGTCGGGCCAGCATCAGGAGTTCGAAATTGGGCGCCAGCGCGCACAGGGCTTGTCCGGCGGTGAAGCTGGCGCACAGCACCAGAATCAGGCTGCGCCGCGACACCGTCTTGGTCGCGAGTGCCACCAGCGGCCCGCCCACGGCAATGCCGATGGCATAGCCGGTGATCAGATACCCGGCCATGGGAATGGAGATGTCAAGTCCTGCGGCCACGTCGGGCAGGATGCCGGCAATGACGAATTCGGCGGTACCCAGCGCAAAGGCGGCCAGGAACAGGGCGAGCAGGGGCAGGGACATAAAGACGGCCTTCACGGGCAGGCGGGGGAGCGCCAAGGGCGCGTTGAAAGCACGTTTGAGCGCGGCCTGCAACCAAAGCCCGTTGCGGCCGGGCTGCTACGGATCGTCTATGCAAGGCAAGGGACGGGGAGTAGGCTCGGCTCATGCGGCGGCGGAGGGCGTCGGCGCATGAGGTTTCTTGGGCTGAAACTGGGGGTGAAAAATGGCTGTTTCGTCTGAAACGCGCAAGCGCTTCTCGCTGTTGATGGGCCTGCGCGCCGTGCTGATGCTGCTGGGCGGTCTCTACGCACTGATCTTTCCGGCCGAAGCCTTGACGATCCTGGTGATCGCGGGCGGCATCCTGCTGTTGATCGATGGCGTGCTGGGGCTGTGGGGCCTGACCTTTGGCGGCCAGAAGACGGGCAATTACTGGTTCGACGTGGTGCGCAACGCGCTAGCCATCGTCATGGGCGTTCTGATCCTCATCAGCCCATTTCTGGCCGCGATCGTCACGGCTGCGTTCCTGGTCTACGTGCTGGCCTTCCAGGCCATCTTCGTGGGCGTGATGGAGATGGTGGTGGTGGTGCGCGAGCGCGGCCATTATGCGCGCATCTGGCCGGTGCTGCTCAGCGGGGCGCTGTATGTGATCTTCGGCATCCTGCTGCTGCTGGCGCCGTTCCTTGGGGCGCTGTTTCTGGTCATGCTGGGCGGGGCCATGATGGTGATCTTCTCGTTTGCCCTGTTCGCTCTGGCCTGGAAGGTGCGCCAGAGTTAAGCCCGGGCGCGCGCGGGCTCGAGCACGGCTTCGATCTGGGCGTTGAAGGCAGCGCCCAGGACGAAGATCTGCGCCGAATTATACATCCAGAGCAGCAGCACCACGGCGGCGGTGACCGACCCGAAGCTGGCCTCGAAATTGGAGAAGTTTTCGACATAGATCGAAAACACCACCCCGGCCAGCACCCAGAGCAGGGACGAGAGCATTGCCCCGGGCCAGACATAGCGGAACTTTCGCGGGTGCCGGTCGGGCCCCCAGCGATAGAGCGCGGCCACGATCAGAACCGACAACACCATCAGGATCGGCCAGCGCAGGGCCAGCACCACCAACTCGGGCGTGCGCGGCACGGGCAGCAATTGGGTGAGCGCAGGCAGGCCCGCCACCGTGACGAGCGCGATCAGCAGGAATAGCGAGCCCACGATGGTGAGGCCCACCGCGACCAGGACGCTCATGACGAAGGAGCGCTTTTCGGGCTGGCCGCGCACGCGCGACATGGCGAAGATGAGCGCATTGACGCCGCGCGAGCCCGACCACAGTGCCAGCAGCACCGAGATGACGATGCCGATACCCAAAGCCGCCGGGGGCTGGCTGATGAGGATGGCGAGCTGCTCGCGTACGATGTCGAGGGCCAGATCGGGCAGCAGATAAACCAGGGAATCCACCGTCTCGCCCAGGGTGGAGCGATCGGCCAGGAGACCGTAGAGCAGCCCGCCGGTCGCGATGGTGGGGAAGATCGAAAGGAAGCCGAAAAAGGCGACGCCGGCGCAGCGCATGGAGGTGTCGGGATCGAGAAAGGCCCAGAAGGTGTTAATGAGGATGGTCTTGGCCGCTTGCCAGCGCGTGGGACCGGCTTCCGAATGCGCTGGAACCATCGGATCTGCCTGTGCCACGGTTTCGCCCTCTTTTGGAGTGGCAACGGCGCAGCCGAGCGGCCAGTTGCATTGAAGGGTCAAGCCAAAGGACGCGTGACAGGGCAGGCGGCAGGGATTAGGACAAGCCCATGCGTTTTTCCGACCAATTGCTGGACGATATCCGCAACCGCCTGCCGATCTCGCAGGTGGTGGGCGAGCACGTGTTGTGGGACAAGCGCAAGAGCCAGCCGGCGCGCGGCGATTATTGGGCCTGTTGCCCGTTTCATGGCGAAAAGAGCCCCAGCTTTCATGCCGACGACCGGCGCGGCACCTATCACTGCTTTGGCTGCGGGGCCCATGGCGATCATTTCCGGTTCCTGACCGAAAAGACCGGCATGAGCTTTCCCGAAGCGGTGGAAGTGCTGGCGCAGCGGGCGGGCGTGCCCATGCCGGCGCGCGACGAACGGGCCGAAAAGCGCGACGCGCAGCGCCGCTCGCTCTATGACGTGATGGAACTGGCCACCCAGTATTTCGAGGCGGCGCTGGCGCACAATATCGGGGCGCGGGCGCGCGGCTATCTCAACGAGCGCGGGGTGAGCGCCCAGTCCCAGGCCCGGTTCAGGCTCGGCTTCGCCCCCGACAGCCGCAACGGGCTCAAGGAGCATCTGGCCGCCAACGGGGTTTCGGCCGAGGACATGCACGGGGCGGGGCTGGTGGCCCAGCGCGAAGACGACCCTTTGCCCTATGACCGCTTCCGCAACCGGGTGATGTTCCCGATCAGCGATTTTCGCGGCCGCATCATTGCCTTTGGCGGACGGGCGCTGTCGCCCGACGTGCCGGCCAAATATCTCAACTCGCCCGAGACCGAACTCTTTCACAAGCGCCAGACGCTCTATAACGGCCACAATGCCCGCAAGGCGGTGCAGGATGGGCGGCCCGTGGTGGTGGTGGAGGGCTATCTCGACGTGATCGCGGCGGTGTCGGCCGGGTTCGAGGGCACGGTGGCACCGCTAGGCACGGCGTTGACCGAGGAGCACCTGGCGCTGCTCTGGCGGCTGTCGGAGAACCCCATCCTGTGCTTTGACGGCGATGGCGCGGGCATAAGAGCCGCCGAACGCGCCGCCGACATGGTGCTGCCACTGCTCAAGCCGGGCCAGACGGTGCGGATCGCCACCCTGCCCGAGGGGTTGGACCCCGACGACATCATCAAGCAGCGCGGCCGGGAGGCCTTCGCGCAGATTCTTGCCGATGCCCGGCCGCTGTCGGAAATGATCTGGTCGATGGAAACGCGCGGCGGCCTGCCCGAAACCCCCGAGGCGCGCGCGGCGCTCGAAGCAAGGCTCAGAGGGCGCGCCAATGCCATCGCGGACGCTTCGGTGAAACGCCATTACGGGCAGGCGTTCGACGAAAAGCTGGCGGCATTCTTCGGCAGCGGCGGGGGGCGGCGGCGCGAGGGTGGCGGCTATCGCGCCAATGGGCGCGGCGGCTATGTGCAGCCGGGTCGAACTTCGCCCAAGGTCGTAGTCTCCGATTCGCTGCGCAATTCGCGCCTGCTCAAGCCTGGGCGTACGGTCGACGTGACCCCGCGCGAGGCAGCGATCATCATGAGTCTCATCAACCACCCGCGCCTGGCCGAGCCACGCCTAGAGGCACTGGCCCATCTCGAGCTCAGCTCGCCCGATGCGCGCAAGGTGTTGAACACGCTCATCGATCTGGTCAGCCGCGACCACGATATCGAGCGCAAGCTGCTGCTCGAAAGCATCGGCGCGCGCGGGCTGGGCGAGATTGTGGAGCGCATGCGGACACTTCTGGCCGGGCAGGGGGTGTGGCAGATCACCGAAGATACGGCCGAGCCCGATACCGAGACCGGGCTAAAACACGCCTTGGCCTTGCATTACAAATCCGTTCAACTAAATAGGGAACTCAAGGCAGCCGAAACTGCGCTGGGCGAAGACCCGAGCGAGGAAACATTCGAGCGGCTGCGCGACATCCAGAACCAGATTACCACTGTCGATGGCACAGAGGCTTTGATCGAAGGGTTTGGTTCGTTATCGGGACGCGCGACACGCAGCTTCTGAAGCAGGCAGCGGGTTCGCGCGATTTCGCGTATGGAGTATACGCCCGATTTCGGACATGAGCGGTGACCGGTGTTAACGCCCTGGTTACCGGCCCTTTACCTTGTCTTTGGCCATACCCAACTAGAAGTACCGGCGTCCGAATCAGCCCCGCGGGCCCCAGGAGCACTATATGGCCACCAAGGCAGCAAAGCCCAAAGACACTGAAAAGCCCCAGGAGCAATCGGAGACCCCCGATAGCCCCTTGCTCGACCTTTCCGATGCGGCGGTCAAAAAGCTCATCAAGGTCGCCAAGAAGCGCGGCTATGTGACCTATGAGGAAATCAACTCGGTGCTGCCCTCCGAAGAGGTGAGCTCCGAGCAGATCGAAGACATCATGGCCATGTTCTCGGACATGGGCATCAACGTGGTCGACGAGGACGAGGTCGAAGAGACCGAGCCCGACCGCGAAGAAGAAGAGGGCGGCGAGATCGCCCCCGCTACCGGCACGGCGGTGGCCAGCAAATCCAATGCGCGCGAGGGCTCGGACCGCACCGACGATCCGGTGCGCATGTATCTGCGCGAAATGGGCTCGGTGGAACTGCTCAGCCGCGAGGGCGAAATCGCCATCGCCAAGCGCATCGAGGCCGGCCGCGAGACCATGATCGAGGGGCTGTGCGAAAGCCCGCTGACCTTCCAGGCCATCATCATCTGGCGCGACCAGCTCGCCAAGGGCGAGATCCTGCTGCGCGACATCATCGATCTGGAAGCCACCTATGCGGGCCCGGACGCCAAGCAGGCGGCCCCGGTGATCCCCGCCGAGGCCAGCCAACAGCGCGAGACGGTGGCTGAAAAGCCTGCCGCCAAGCCCGCAGCCCGCAAGGCCAGCTCGGGTGAGGACGACGATTACGTTCCCGAAGAGCCGACCCCGCCGCAGGACCCTCAGGACGACGAGGACGACGAGTTCGAGAACTCGCTGTCGCTGAGCGCCATGGAGGCCGAACTCAAGCCGCAGGTGGTGGAGACTTTCGACCGGATCGCGGAAGCCTACGGCAAGATGCGCCGGATGCAGGATCTGCACGCCGAGGAACGGCTGGCCGACCGCGCCACCAGCGCCGCCGATCTCAAGCAGGTGGAAAGCTTCCGCAGCGAAGTGATCGTGGACGTCAAGTCGCTCAGCCTCAACCAGAGCCGTATCGAAAGCCTGGTCGAACAGCTTTACGACATCAATAAGCGCCTGGTGCGGCTCGAAGGGCGGTTGCTGCGCCTGGCCGAGAGCTATGGCGTCAAGCGCGACGAATTCCTCAAGGCCTATTTCGGCTCGGAACTGGACACGCACTGGTCCGAGACGGTTGCCACCCGCAGCGGCAAGGGCTGGGGCGAATTCGTGCGCCGCGAGCTCGATACCATCACCGAGATCCGCGGCGAGATCCTGACCCTGGCCACCGAGACGGGCCTGGACATCGCCGAATATCGCCGCATCGTGAACAAGGTGCAGAAGGGCGAGCGCGAAGCTGCCATCGCCAAGAAGGAGATGGTGGAAGCCAATCTGCGTCTGGTGATCTCGATTGCCAAGAAATACACCAATCGCGGCCTGCAGTTCCTGGATCTGATCCAGGAAGGCAATATCGGGCTGATGAAGGCGGTGGACAAGTTCGAGTATCGGCGCGGCTACAAGTTCTCGACCTATGCCACCTGGTGGATCCGGCAGGCCATTACCCGCTCGATCGCCGACCAGGCGCGCACCATCCGCATCCCCGTGCACATGATCGAGACGATCAACAAGATCGTGCGCACCAGCCGGCAGATGCTGCACGAGATCGGCCGCGAACCCACCCCCGAGGAGCTGAGCGAAAAGCTGCAGATGCCCCTCGACAAGGTGCGCAAGGTGCTCAAGATCGCCAAGGAGCCGATCAGCCTCGAGACCCCGATCGGGGACGAGGAAGATTCCAACCTGGGCGATTTCATCCCGGACGTGAATGCGCTCCAGCCCATCGATGCGGCGATCCAGTCCAATCTGCGTGAGACCACTACGCGCGTTCTGGCCTCGCTCACCCCGCGTGAGGAACGTGTGCTGCGCATGCGCTTCGGCATCGGCATGAACACCGACCACACGCTCGAAGAGGTGGGCCAGCAGTTCTCGGTGACGCGCGAGCGTATCCGCCAGATCGAGGCCAAGGCCCTGCGCAAGCTCAAGCATCCCAGCCGCAGCCGCAAGCTCAGGAGCTTTCTGGACAACTAGGACTGTTGATGGCGATGCCCACAATTTCGTATTTTTATGGCATCGCCATCAGAATGTATTCCAAGGACCATCCGCCGCCGCACATTCACGCCATCTACGCGGAAATGGAAGCCATGCTGGCCATAGGCGACGGCGCCGTTCTGGGGGGGCGACTTCCTGCCAGGGCTACGCGTCTGGTGCAGGACTGGATCGAGTTGCACCGCGAGGCTGCTGGCCAATTGGCAGCGGGCAGAGGTCGGCGAGGGGCTCGAACGCATTGGAGGGCTGGATGCTGACTAAGGTCATGAGCCTCGGCGTTGTGGGCCCATTTGCGCTCGACATCCGCTTCAGCGACCGCTCGGGTGGCGTACATGATTGCGCGGGCCTGGTGGCAGAGGCCGGCCCAATGATTGCACCGCTTCGGCAGCCTGATTATTTTGCCCGGGTGTTTCTGGAATTCGGCAGCCCAACCTGGCCGAACGGATTTGATATCGACCCGGAATGGCTGCGCCGGGAAATGCTGACTAAGGGCGAGCTCAGGCCCAACTTTGCCGCCGAATAAAGGAGACACCCATGTCATTCTGGAAGAATCTGTTTGGTGGCGGTGGTGACGATCCCAAGGTGGGAACGGGCAAGGGCGCGCCCGAGGAAAGCTACAAGGACTTCACGATCCGCGCCACGCTGCTGCCGGCGGGCAGCGAGTTCCAGCTGGCCGGGACGATCGAAAAGACCATCGATGGCGAGATCAAGCGCCATGACTTCATCCGGGCCGACAAGTTCAGCGCCAAGGACGAAGCCATCGCGTTCACCTTCGCCAAGGGGCGCCAGCTGATCGACGAGCAGGGCGACAGGATTTTTTCCTAAGGCCGGCTTTCTAGATCAGGAGAGCCTGATCTACGCCGCTGGCGGGGTGGGCGGCGCGCGTATCGACAAGTCGTGGTTGCGGGGCGGGTCTAACCGTCGCCAGCCGCTTTAATTCATTATCTTGGGTCTGGTATCCGCACGGGGTGCGGCCGGCCCGCATCAGCCTGGAGACCATCATGGCCAGAAAACCCACGGCGCGGCAAGAATTCGTCTTGTTCAACGTCATCTATGAAGACGGCAGCCAGCGTTCCAACCGGCGCGTGCCTGCCGACATTCTGGGCGGGCTGGACGGGGACAACCCGGCTCGCGACGTGATCGAGGAGCAGGACCGCGACATTGCCGCCAAGTCCGGCCTGCCGCCGCTCAAGATCAAGACGCTGATCCGCGCGGGCAAGTAAGCCCGCGCAAATCCGGCCGGGGATCAGCCCTGGCCCAGGGCCTTGTCCACGGCGGGTTTGACCACCGTTCCCAACAGCTCGATGGCCTTCATGACCTTGGCGTGGGGCAGGGTGCCGACACTGATCTGGAGCAGGAAGCGGTCATGCTTGAACCATTCGTGCTGGAGCAGGATCTTGTCGATCACCTCCTGGGGTGACCCTACGAAATAGGCGCCCTGCGGGGTGCGTCCGGCTTCGAACTGGGCGCGCGTGCCCGGAGGCCAGCCGCGTTCCTTGCCGATGCGGCTCATGGTGAGATTGTGGGCCGGCCAGGCGTCGTCGGCGGCCTGATGCCCCGTTTCGCCGATAAAGCCGTGCGAATTGATGCTGATGGGCAGCTTGGCCGGGTCGTGCCCGCCCTGTTCGGCAGCGCGGCGATAGAGATCCACCAAGGGCGCAAACTGGCGCGGCTGCCCCCCGATGATGGCGATGGCCAGGGGCAGGCCCAGATAGCCGGCGCGCGCCACCGAATTGGGCGTGCCGCCCACCGCGATCCAGACCGGCAGGGGATCTTGCACAGGGCGGGGATAGACGCCCAGGCCGTTGACCTTGTGGGTGTGCTTGCCACCCGGCCAGTTCAGTGTCTCGCGCTGGCGCAGAGCCAGCAGCATTTCGAGCTTTTCGGAGAACAGGCTGTCGTAGTCGTTGAGGTCATAGCCAAAGAGCGGAAAGCTCTCGATGAACGAGCCGCGCCCAGCCATGATTTCAGCCCGCCCGTTCGAGATCAGATCGAGCGTGGCATATTGCTGGAAGACGCGGATGGGGTCTTCCGAACTGAGCACGGTGACCGCGCTGGAGAGGCGAATGCGCTTGGTGCGCGCCGCTGCCGCGGCCAGGATGGTGGCGGGCGCCGAAGAGACGAAGTCCGGGCGGTGATGCTCGCCAAGGGCGTAGACGTCCAGACCGACCTGATCAGCCAGCTCGATTTCCTCCATGAGGTCGGCCAGCCGCTCGCGCGGCGTCTGGGTGGTGCCGCTCAGGGGCTCGAGCGTGTTTTCAGCGAAGGAATAGACCCCGATTTCCATGTCGGCTCCTTGGTGGGCGTGCAATGGGCGGAGCAGCAGCCCCGGCCGCCTTGCCTAGCCAGATTGAGGCCGGGCGGGCAAGACGGCACATGCGGGTAACCGGCTAGGCAGTCGGGAGGCGGGCTCCGGCGGTCTCGTGGATCTGGCGCACCAGAGCGGGGTCGAGGCGCAGGCGCTGGGCCAGCTCGCGCAGATAGCGCTGCTCGTCTTCGGTATCGGCTTCGATGGCCACCAGCGAGGCGGCGTAGATTTCAGCGGCATGCTCGGGCGTATCGGCACGGGCGGCGACAGCGGCCATGTCGAGGGGGGAGTTGAGCTCGTCGAACACCCAGGCCTTCTCTTCGGCCGAGAGCGGCATCTCCTTGAGGCGTGCAAAGATGGCGTCCTTTTCGGCGCCGTCGATCTTTCCATCGGCCTTGGCCGCCGAAATCATGGCGCGCACCAGCGACTTGCCCAGTTGCTCCTGCTCTGCCTGGGGGCGCGGGATAAAGCTGTCGGGAATGGTCTGCGTGCTGCCGGGAGCCGTCTGGCCCTGGCTCTGCTGATGCTTCTGCCAGGCCTGATAGGCCAGACCGCCCACGGCGGCCAGAGCGCCCATCTTAACCGCGCTGCCCAGAAATTTCTTGCCACCGCCACCCATCAACAGCCCGGCCGCCAACCCGGCAGCGCCGGTCATGGCTTGCTTTTGCGAACCCTGATCGGTCTGAAGGGCTTTCACGATCTGGTCGATATTGAACATCTGGCGGGGCTCCTGGTCGATTTCATTGCGGTTTTGCAGGTAGGGACCCACAGCGATCGCTGCAAGATGGGCCAAACAAGAAGAAGCCCCGGCGCGAGGGCCGGGGCTCTTGTGTTCGACTTGAATGCCGAAACTTATGGTTGCGTATCGGTTTACTGAGCCGGGGCCACGGGAGCCGGGGTCGCCGGAGCCGGGTCGGTCACGATGGGGGCATCTACAGCAGGAGCCGTTTCAACCGGAGCCGGGGTCGCGGCGGGGGCCTCGGTCATCGGGGCGGGCGTCGTGGCCGGGTCGGTCACGGGAGCCTCGATGGCGGGCGTATTGTTCACGTCAACCGTGGTGGCAGGATTGTTGCCGGCCGAAAAGACCATGTAGCCGATCGCCAGCAGGGCGAGGGCAACGATGATGCCGATGAACCAACCGGTGCCGCTGCCGTCACGACGATAGACGGTACGGTTGTCTTCACGCGTATAGACGGTGTCACGATCCGGGGTAGCCATGACGTCTCTCCTTTGAGTTTCCGTATGGCAAGAAAACGCCTCCTTCTCTGAATCGTTCCCAGAAAAGTGAGCTATCGGATCGCGCAGCGTGTTCGCCGAAACTCTGCCACAATTGGCCGGCGGTCGCAAGACTTGCAACTGTGGTCCCTTGGACTTGGACTTTCTGCCCGAGATCTTGTCGATGAGACTGAGGCACTGGGCGCAGGGAGTACCCACAGCGAGCGCCGCTACTGATGGCGGACGGGCACGAGACGTTAAAAACTCAGGGCTTTCGCGAAACGTAGAGACCCGAATGGAAGAAAATCGGTGCAGCCAAGCGGGCAGCGCCGCAAAAAAGAAAAGGGCCAGGCAAATGCCCGGCCCTTCTTGATCACCTACAGGGTGCGCTTAGTTCGACGCGACGGCCGGCGCAATCAGCGGCGTGATACGCCGGATGGTCACACGACGGTTGGCGCGTTCGCCAGCCTGCGTGTTGATCTTGAGATAGCGCTCGCCATAGCCCTGGGTGGTCAGGTTTTCCGGCGGCACCTCGTAGAACTCAGAGAGGATGCGCGCCACGGTGTTGGCACGAGCATCGGAGAGTTCCAGGTTCGAGACATCGGAACCCACCGCGTCGGTGTGGCCTTCGATCAGGAAAGTCTCCGCCGGGTTCTGTTCGAGCACGTCCAGCATGGCGTTGGCCACGGCCGAAAGCGTGTTCACCTGGTCGCGCGGCACGGTGGCCTCACCGGTATTGAAGGTGAGGTTACCCACTTCGAGACGACGCACGGTGTCACGGATACGGGCGGAGCGCTTGACCTCGGAGATCGAGTAGAGGCGCTGCACCGGCTCCACCGGGGGCTGGCTGAAGAACAACTGGATTTCCTGCTCGTCGGCTTCGCGGGAATCGAGCACGTAGTCACGCACGGGGATGTTGAGACGGAGCGGAGGCAAGTCCGCACCCGGGTCACGGGTCCAGTAGCGGTCGTCGTCTTCCTCGAACTGGGCCTGGTCGTCGAAATAGGCCAGGACGTATTCGCGGCCATCGGGCGTAATGCGCGAGCGACGCAGAATGTCGCCATAGCGGTTACGCACGGTGACGATGCGGGTGCCGTCGGGACGCTCGATGGTTTCACGGACGCGACCGCGATCGAGCTGCTCGTAGTAGATGGAGTCCTCTTCCAGCGCCACACGCTCCCGGTCCTGGACCGGGTTGGTGATGACGTACTGGTTGCCCACCTGGAAGACCAGGCCGACATTGATGTTGGTATTGTTGACGTTCTGGTTGTTGTTGACGGTGTTATTGTTCACCGTGTTGTTCTGGACGGTCGTGTTGTTGGTGACGTTGGTCACATTGTTGATGATTGTGACGTTGGGGGGAGCCTCAACGGCCGGGGCAGCCTCAAGGGCTTGACCCTGTTCGGACACCACCGACTGGATCTGGTCAGGCTGGAACTGGATACGCGACTGTGCAGCCGCGTCGCTTTCCGGCGGCGGCGCCAAAGGTTCGGTGGACGCAGGCTGCTGCACGGGTGCCGCTTCGCCTGCCGGAACCGGTTCGGTGCCTTCGCCAGGCGTCGCGTTGACTTCCTTGGCGCTGTCGAACAGCGGTGCGACCTCTTCCTGGGTCACGCCTTCAGGCAAGGTCTCGATCACTTCCTCGGGCACGGTGCCGGGAGCTGGAACCTCGTCGGCGTTCTGAGCGGGCTGCTCGCCGGCAGGGGCAGCGGGCTGGTCGGCAGGCGCCGTGGGAGCGGTCGGGGCCGCAAGGCCGGGAACGGCAGGCAGGGACAGGCCGTTGGCCGCCAAGCACTCGTCTACAGAAGCGAAATTGCCGGCCGCGCAGACCTTCGCGATCTGGTTATAGGCCGCATCGACATTGGCGCGAGCGGCCTGGGCATCGCCGCCGGAAACGCCGGCATTGATGTAGTCGGCGACGGCCTGTTCATAGGCATCGACTGCTGCACCCAGATCGGCGGAAATGTCGACCTGAGCACCGGGCTGGGGTGCGGGCTGCTGGGCGGGCACCGGCGCCTGGGGCTGCGCCTCGGGCGCAGGCTGGGCGGCGGGTTCGGGCTGCTGGGCCGGAGCGGGTTGCTCGGCGGCCGGTGCCTGCTGCTCGGGTGCCGCCTCGGGAGCGGGCTCCTCGACGACTTCGGGCTCGACCTGCTGGGTCTGGGCAGGGGCCTCGACCGGCGCGGGTGCAGGCTGCTCGATGGGGGCCTCTGCCGGGGCTTCCACCGGCGCGGGCTCGGGGATCACCTCGGGGGCAGGGGCAGGCTCTTCGACGGGTGCGGGAGCGGGCTCTTCGACGGGTGCCGGAGCGGGTTCTTCGACAGGTGTGGGTGCCGGCTCCTCGGCGGGCGCGGGTTCTTCAACCGGGGCAGGCTGGGGTTCAGCAGCCGGTGCGCCGCCGCCATTGAGGCTGGCAACGCATTCATCGATGCTCGAAAAGCCCGCAGCGATGCATTGCTCACGGAAAGCGTCGGCCGCAGCGCCTTCGCCGCCGGCCGCCACATAGGCCTGATAGGCGGCCTGCAGGCCGGCATCCTGCGCATGAGCGGCAGGGAGCGGCGCAAGCGCCAGCATGCCCAGGCTCGTGCCCGTCAACAGCAGGTGTCTTAAGCGCATGGTCCAAGTTTCCTTCTTTTTGGTTTTCCGGGCAGACCAACACCACCGCTGCTGAACACATGCTGAACGGCGATGGTGGGCAAGCCCCCCGCTGAGGCCACAAACGGGCCGTGGGCCGCTTGGTTCCCAACGTCAGCAACGCTGTCAGCGAACCGTTTGGGCAGAGCGCGTCCTTGGCCGTGACGCGGCAAAGGTGTAAGCCCCATGCATGCAGCAGCGCCTGGACATGCTCGACCTGGCGACCGCGGGCGAAGGGCTCTACGAGTTCACGTCCAAGGTCCTGACCCTGGTGCGTGCCAGCGGCATCCGCCAAGGTCTGCTGACGCTCCATTGCCGGCACACCTCGTGCTCGCTGCTGATCCAGGAAAATGCCGACCCGGACGTGATGACCGATCTGCGTGGCTTCTTTGCCCGGCTGGTGCCCCAGGGCATGGGTTGGATCGTGCACGACACCGAAGGGCCCGACGACATGCCGGCCCATATCCGCGCGGCCCTGACACAGAGTTCGCTGTCGATCCCCATCATGGACGGGGTGCCAGCGCTAGGCCGCTGGCAGGGGATTTATCTTTTCGAGCATCGCACCCGCCCGCATCGGCGGCAGGTGGCGGTGCATATGCTGGGCGAGGCTTGAGCGCAATGGATGCTGTCTATCAATGGGCGCCGCTGGCCGTGGCCATGCTGGTGACCGGGGTCTTCTCGGGCGTGTTCGCGGGGCTGCTGGGGATCGGCGGCGGGGCCATCATCGTGCCGGCGGTGGCCTATGTGCTGGGCGGGCTGGGTTATCCGGGCGATGTGGTGATGCATGTGGCGGTGGGCACGTCACTGGCCATCATCATTCCCACGGGGCTGGCCAGTGCGCGGGCCCATTTCAAGCGCGGCTCGGTGGACACCAAGGCCCTGCGGCTTTGGGTGCCGTTCATCTTTGCAGGCACATTGATCGGCGGGCTGATGGCCGGGCTCTATTCGGGCAATGCGCTACGCATCATATTCGGGGTGCTGGCCCTGTTCATTGCACTCAACATCGTCCTGCCGGTGCAAAAGCGCATGATGGAGCATCTCAAGGGGTCGGCGCTGGCCCATCGCATCTCGGCGTTCGTCATCGGCTATGCCTCGGCGCTGATGGGGACGGGCGGGGGCTCGCTGAGCGTGCCGACCCTGGTGGCCTTCGGGGCCAGCATGCACCAGGCCGTAGGCACGGGCGCCGCCATCGGCGTCGCTATCGCTTTGGGCGGTACGCTGGGTTTCGTGATTTCGGGCTGGGGCGAAATCGGGCTGCCCCCGCTCAGCCTGGGCTATGTAAACCTGGTGGTACTGGTGCTTGTGGGGCTCACGGCCTCGGCCTGCGCGCCCATCGGGGCAGCGCTGGCGCATCGGCTGGACGCCAAGGCACTCAAATACGTGTTTGCCGTGTTCCTGACGCTGGTCGGCCTGCAGATGATCTGGAAGGCCATTACTGGCTAAGACGCGTTGCCGGGCAGCTCGATGAGGGTGAGGCGCGACACGTATGGGGCAAACAGCGCGATGCGCTCCTTGACCGTTACCGACGCGGTGCTGAAAGTCTCGCCGGCCTCGCTCTGGTAGCTGGCAAAGGCGTATTCCACCCGCTCGACCACGATATGCCCATCCGAGACCAGCGCGGCCGAAAGCGATTTGAGCCCGCGCTTGTCCTGGATGTGGATGACGGAGCCGCCCTGGGCCTGATCATTGATCTGTACACTGTAGATTTGCATGTCGGCTCCTGGGGTGCACGCAGAACCCAAGCTGATCAGGCCGGACAGGCAATGGCAAGGGTGGCGCCGGGACTTGGGTCCGGCGCCACCGCTTTAGGTGAAGGGATCAGTTCTGGTCCTGGTCGAGCAGCCAGCTGACCTGCACGTTGATCGAGAAGGTCATTTCGCCTGCTTCCACCGGCACGGCGCGATCGGCCTGGGGGGCAGCCATCACTTCCTTGATGGCATAGGGCTGGGGCTGGCCATAGCTCTGGCTTTCGGTGACGTTGACCAGGCTATCGAGCTCCACCCCGGCGATTTCGGCATAAAGCTCGGCCTTTTCGCGCGCATCGGCAAAGGCGGCGCGGCGGGCCTGGTCGTAGAGTTCGGAGGGGTCGGCCACCGAGAAGCTGACGCCGTTGACGGTGTTGGCACCCACGCTGACCGACTGGTCCAGAATGGCGCCCAGGCCGGCCAGGTCGCGCACCTTGACCGTGACGGTGTTGGACACCTGATAACCGGCGATCTTGGGCGGCAGGTTATAGCCATTGGCATCGCGCTGGTCGGTATAGACATAGTTGGGATTGACCGAGAACCCGGAGGTCTGGATGTCGCGGGCCTCGATGCCGGCGGCCTTGAGCGTTTCGATCAATTCGGCCATGGCCGCGCTGTTGGCATCGAGCGCTTCGCGGGCCGTAGCCCCCTGGGTGGTGACGCCCGAGGTGACGAAAGCGGTATCGGGGGCCGCCGTGACTTCGCCCACGCCCTGGATGGAAACGACCCCGGCGCGCAGGCTCGCGGCCGAAACCGGATTGTCCTGTGCCATGGCGGGCGCGGCAAGGCCCAGAACCAGAGCCAGGGGCAGGATGCGGGTGAGATAGACCATGATAGACTCCAACAAATGGGGGCGCGGCGTAATCTGGCGCCCAATGCGTCACTAATGGGGCCAAGCTGAACCAAGCTTGAATGACCCTTCGCCCATGGGACGAAACCTGCCGGCAAATCCTTGGAAGAAAATTCGCATCGGCGGCGGAGCGGCCTGCCGCGCCGGGTGGAAGGCTGGACATTGCGGGGTGAGGCCGTTAGTCAGTTGAGCGATTTTTTTGACCAGACCGGGCAGGACGCCACGGGGCAGGGCGCTGGCCGCAGGCCCGGCATGGGAGGCAGACATGGTGCAATCGATCGTTCCCCAACAGGGCGTGCTGCTGGGGCGCGCCCAGCTTCCCGGCACGGCGCATCCCAGCGTCGTGACGGTGCGCGACGGTGTTCTCTACGACATCACCGCCAAGGGCTTTGCCACGGTACGCGACATCGCCGAAAGCCCTGATCCGGCCGGGCACGTCGCCAATGCCAAGGGCCGCGAGATCGGGCCGCTCGACGCGGTGATCGCTGCGTCCTGGAGCGCGCGGCGCGACGGGCAGGCCGCCCATATGCTTTCGCCCATCGACCTGCAGGCGATCAAGGCCTCGGGCGTGACCTTCGTGGTGTCGCTGCTCGAACGCGTGATCGAGGAGCAGGCGCGTGGCGACAAGGGCCGGGCCGATGCGCTGCGCGGGGAAATCCTGGAGCTGATCGGCACCGATCTCTCCGAACTGGTGCCGGGCTCGGAGCCGGCCATGAAGGTCAAGCAAGCGCTGATCGCGCGCGGGGTGTGGAGCCAGTATCTGGAGGTGGGCATCGGCCCCGATGCCGAGATCTTCACCAAGAGCCAGCCCATGTCCTCGGTCGGCCATGGCGCCGATGTGGGGCTGCATCCGGTGTCGAGCTGGAACAATCCCGAGCCGGAGGTGGCGCTGGTGGTCTCCAGCGCCGGGGCCATCGTGGGCGCCACGCTGGGCAATGACGTAAACCTGCGCGACGTGGAAGGGCGCTCGGCCCTGCTGCTGGGCAAGGCCAAGGACAACAATGCTTCGGCCGCACTGGGGCCGTTCATTCGGCTCTTCGATGGCGATTTCACTCTGCAAACGGTCAGCACTGCCGATATCGGGCTGACGGTAAGCGGCGAGGATGGGTTCGAATTGACCGGCAAATCCTCGATGAGCCAGATCTCGCGCACGCCGCAATCGCTGGTGGAGGCCACCATCGGCAGCCATCACCAATATCCCGATGGGCTGGTGCTCTATCTTGGCACCATGTTCGCCCCGATCCAGGACCGCGACGGGGTGGGCAAGGGCTTTACCCATAAGCTGGGCGACGTCGTTTCCATCTCCACGCCCAGCCTGGGCACGCTGTCCAATACCGTGCGGCTTTCCACCCAATGCGCGCCCTGGCGCTATGGCGTAAGCCATCTGCTGCGCGACCTGGCCAAGGCCGACCTGCTTTAACCCTTTGCATCATAACGGAGCTCAACATGATGGGCGAAATCTTCAAGAACCTCATCGGCGGCGAATGGGTCGGCACCGAGGGCATCGAAAACATCAATCCCTCCGACATCAAGGACGTGGTGGGCGTTTATGCCCGCGCCAGCGCCGAGGAAGCCAAGCAGGCCATTGCCGCGGCCAAGGCGGCGTTTCCGGCCTGGTCGCGCTCGGGCCTGCTCGAACGCCACTCCATTCTGCGCAAGGCCGCCGATGAGATTTTGGCCCGCAAGGAAGAATTGGGGCGTCTTTTGAGCCGCGAGGAAGGCAAGACCCTGCCCGAAGGCATTGGCGAGGTGACCCGCGCCGGCCAGATCTTCGATTTCTTTGCCGGTGAAGCGCTGCGCCTGGCGGGCGAAACCATCCCGTCCGTGCGCCCCGGCGTGTCGGTGGAAATCACCCGCGAGCCGATCGGGGTGGTGGGCATCATCACGCCCTGGAACTTCCCCATTGCCATCCCGGCCTGGAAGATCGCGCCGGCGCTGTGCTACGGCAATACCGTGGTGTTCAAGCCTGCCGATCTGGTGCCCGGCTGCGCCTGGGCCATAGTGGACATCCTGCATCGCGCCGGTCTGCCCAAGGGCGTGTTGAACCTGGTGATGGGCAAGGGCTCGGTGGTGGGCCAGACCATGCTGGAAAGCCGCGACGTGCACGCGCTGACCTTCACCGGCTCGGTCAACACCGGCAAGCGCGTGGCGCAGGCTTCGGTGGAAGTTGGCCGCAAGTTCCAGCTCGAAATGGGCGGCAAGAACCCCGTCGTGGTGCTCGACGACGCCGACCTCAAGGTGGCGGTGGAATCGGTGGCGCAGTCGGCGTTCTTTTCGACCGGCCAGCGCTGCACTGCCTCGAGCCGCGTGATCGTGACCGAAGGTATCCATGACGCCTTCGTGGCAGCGCTCAGCGAACGCACCAGGAATCTGCGCGTGGGCGATGCCCTGGACAAGAACACCGAGATCGGCCCGGTGGTCGATCCCGGCCAGCTCAAGCAGGACATGGACTATATCGAGATCGGCCGGGGCGAGGGCGCCGAGCTGGCCGTTGGCGGCACCCGCGTCAACGCGCCCACCGAGGGCTATTTCCTTCAGCCGGCGCTGTTTACCGGCGTCACCAACCAGATGCGCATTGCGCGCGAGGAAATCTTCGGGCCGGTCGCTGCCGTGATCAAGGTCAAGGATTACGAGGAAGCCCTGGCGACGGCCAACGACACCGAGTTCGGCCTGTCGGCGGGTATCGTCACCACCTCGCTCAAATATGCCACGCACTTCAAGCGCAATGCCGAGGCCGGCATGGTGATGGTGAACGTGCCGACCGCGGGCGTGGATTTCCACGTGCCCTTTGGCGGGCGCAAGGGCTCGAGCTATGGCCCGCGCGAGCAGGGCCGCTATGCCGCCGAGTTCTTCACCCAGGTCAAGACCGCCTACACGGCTGCAGGCTGAGCCATGAGCGACGATATCGGCATTGCCCCCGGCGGGGTGGACGTGGACGCCCTGGTGAACGAGTTGATCGCCACCGGGGAGATGAACGCCGAGACGGTGGCGGATCTCGAAAGGATCCGCGCCGACCATCTGGCCGGCTCGCTGCATCCGGACGATACCGACTATCTCGTCGCCTTCCATGCCCGCATCATGGGCGCGCCGGGCGTGGAACGCCCGGTGGAGGACCTGCACGCGCAACTGCTTGCCGCGCGCCAGCGCCTGGCAGATGCCCAGGCCGAAGTGGCGCGGCTCGAGCAGGCCATTGCGGCGCAGGACAGTCCTGCTCAGGACTGAAATGAAGCGTTAACCGAAGGCGGCGGGTCGAGGCCCGCCGCCGGGCGTCCTAGAGACGCACGGCCTGCATGGCCTTGTAGCGGCGAAAATCGACCACGTTGGAGCCGGACTCCGGGCACCGGTGGATTTCTTCCTCGGTCATTTCGATAGCGCGCTCAACGATTTCAGACAGTTCGTCGCGGGTGGTGCCGGACTTGTTGAGAAGCCCCAACGCGCGTTCGAGATAAAGATGCACGAGGGTGTATTCCGAAGCCATGTCGCTCCCCAGCGATGAAATTTGCCCCCTCTTGCTGGCTTGAGTCTCGTTAGCGGGCGGTTTCTTCCATCAACGGCATTTTAACTGTTTGCCACGCGCTGCGTAAATCTGGCGCCCAGGCCGGTGCAGCCCAGCGGCAAAATCCGGTTGCGCCGCGCCGCGCCAGACTCTAGGAAAACACGCTGAGGCGCCTATAGCTCAATGGTTAGAGCCGACCGCTCATAACGGTCTGGTTCCAGGTTCGAGTCCTGGTGGGCGCACCAATTTTCCCATGTTCTGTCCATGGCGCTGCGCATCGCTTAGGGTGTGCGCTCCGGTTCGGCTAAGGCCGGGTAGTGGCCTCGGCGCACGTCCGTTCCGCGTTCTGGCCTCTCTCAGCCATCCGATCCCTCGCTAACGAGGATGATCGCGATCGCACTTGCCGCGTTTAGCCCTGATCGCAAGGAGGAGAGCATGTTCAAACCCCAAGGCCATAACAGCCTGTCGCCCTATCTGATCGTGGACGATGCCCAGGCAACGCTCGATTTCATCAAGGCCGTGTTCGGTGCCGAGCCCGAGCTGATCCACAGGGCAGACGATGGCTCCATTGCCCATGCCGAAATCCGCATCGACGACACCATCATCATGGTCGGCCAGTTCAAGAACAGTGGCAGCGTGGCGCATGTGCACGTCTATGTGCCCGACGTCCGCTATAGCTTCGAGTTGGCGCGCCAGGCGGGCGGCAGATCGGTGCAGGAGCCGATACGCAAGGACGACCCCGATTTGCGCGGCGGCGTCGTGGATGCTTCGGGCACCACTTGGTGGCTCTCAACGCGGCAGGCGTAACCGTTTTCGATTGAGGACGGCGGCGGCTTTGGTGGTTGTAGGGGAAGCCCCCGCCATGCTGGAGATGGCGAAGATGCTGGCGGGACAATCACCACCTTGGCGCAACGCCAACATGGGCGCCATCACTTGTCCACGCTGAAGTAGTAGTCGCCGCTGGCGATCTTTTTCTGGGCTTCCTTGAAAACCCGTTCTGGTATTGTGACGCCGTGAGCCCGAGTCCGATTCAGTTGCTCCATGAGGAATTCTAGCTGCCGCTCGGCAACCTTTGGTTCTGCGGGTGCGGTTATCTTAGCTAGTTGCCTAAAGGCGTCCTGCAGCCCTTTGTATTCGCTCGCCAGACTCTTGATTTGGTCGAGGTGGATGTCGAGGCGAAGGGCGTCCCGCAGTGCCGGCACCAATCCAGTGAGGATGGCAAGCAGGGACGCCCAGAATACGTTTTGCGGGTCCTTGAAGAATAGCAGCCCAGAGGCGGCACCCATGATTAATGGGGTGATGACAAAAACCCGGTTCCACCGTCGCGCCTCGCGGAGCCAAATATACAGGGAGGTCGAGGTGTAGAGCGCTGACTCGGATTGCCGCATTGCCTCTTCGGCGATAGAAACGTCCTTCATGCGTACTTTCCTATCCATGCTCCAAATATCTTCTGCCATTCCTCACCGGCATGGGAGATCAAGTCCAGCCGTTCATATTCGCAGGCGAGGATAGCTCTGCTCTTCGCTGTCTCGGCGCGGCTCAGCCATTCATGCCCCAGCGCCACGATATTGCCATCCGGGACCACCAGCCAACAGTCCGCCATCGACACGAGGTATTGGAAGGCGTCTCGCACCATCCAATCGTACCAGAACAGGTTGTTTGTCTTGTAGGGCCATTGCGCGATGAAGTTTTTGGCCAACGTTTCGAGGATGTAAGACTTCATCGGCACGTTGCACTCGCGCTTCCAGATCTTCAGCATCCTGATCAGGTTGCGGAGATTGCCGTTAGTTTCCGTGTCGCCGTTCTGGATCGCATGCATCTCGGCGATGGGATTAGCAACGGTCCAGCCTCCGTCGTTGTGCGTGTCGCAGATCAGATACGTTCCGTCGGTGCGCTCGAAGCAAGGCAACACCTCGACGAGCAGGCTGTTGAACATCACCATCACAACCTGACCATCGCCGCGCATGTCGGTCTGGGGGTAAGTGCGCCGGAGGATATTTTTGACCTCTTGCAGTAGCTGAGACTGCTTGTTTCCAGCGAGGCCCATCACACGCTGGTAGTCGGTGAGTGGAAGCTTGAAGAACAGATCAACGTCGCGAGGCGGCCGTGCCTGCGTGGTCTTTCCCCATGACCCCACCCACAGACCGTTGGCGCTCGTCGTTATGGCCCCAGTACGCTCGGTTCAGCGTGCTGATGATGCCTTTCGATTTGGTGAAACCATCGTCCAGCTGTTCCTGAGTTAGCCTGATATTGCCGCAGAACGTTCCGAATCGTGAAGTAACACCGTTCCACATGCAGTCCTCCCTCAATATTCAATAAAGCTACTGTAGCGGCGTGCGTCGAGCAAAAATTGGGTGGTAAGCCGTTTCCCGCCGTGACGTTACGGCATGAACTGCTCCAACTAAATCTTGTCGTTGAGCTGCTGGCCTGGAGATGCCCGCTATTGGAACCGGTTAAGGGGTCGCCGAACGACCGCGATTGGATCGGAAACGAACCGCCTCACTCCACCCCCTAACCACTCAATCCTCCCCCTCACGCGCCAAGAACGGCCCCGGCAAGCGCCACGCGTTGAGCCCGTGACCCCACGACGTCCACGAGGCGAGGGCCGTCGTGCAAGAGCCCCAGATCGTCGTCGCGCAGCATGGTCTTGAGCCGGCGGTCCATGCGGCTGCGCAGTTTGGGGCGTTCGATGGGGATCGCGATTTCGTCGGGCGTGGTGATGGGGACGAAAAACAGCATGTCGAGCCTGGCCATGGCTTTGCTGATGTGGGCCAGCTGGCGTCCGCTCGGGAGCCATTCGAAGCCTTCGGCTGCGCTGACCACGTCGAGATAGGCGAGGAAATCGAGCGGGCAGCGATCGAAGATGAGGTCGCGACCGGGGTAGTCCACGATGAGTTTGCAGCTTTCGCCCAGTTGCGTTTCGAGATCGGCAATGGTTGCGCCATCGGCAAAGGGATGCCCGTGCTGGGCGAGCAGCCAGTAGGGTTCGGCTACCCGTTCATAGTGCGGATAGGCTGCCGTGACGTCGTCGATGAACGTGGTCTTGCCCACCCCGTGGGTGCCTGTGACTGCAATGCGCATGGTGCCTCCTCCTCAACAACCGCATTTACGAGGGTGAGGCGCGAGCCAGCAAGAATGCTTGCCGTTGGAGCCGAGCTTTGGTGCTCCTCAACGCCCGATCCCCGTTTGCGAGGAGAGGCGGTGCTGCACCGGGGCCATCCTTTGAAAGTCGTCGCCGCGCTGAAGCGAAGTCAACGCGCTTGGAAAGGAGGCGTAAGGCGCGATGTGCCCGAGGGTCCGATGCAAATGCCCCTGCTTTCGCGGACGACCATGTGCGGCATTTGTGCCGTAGATTAACTGGCAGGACATCCTAGGAACGATAGCTGTGACAGGCCATTAGCGCTGCGCGACAGGGTGGCCAGCGTGGCCCGCCCTGTTTTTCGAGCAGGAGCCCGATGCGTGTCTGATGGTGATGGATCTCTTAGCAATGCTGTCATTGTCATCAGCGATTTCGTTGCCGACCACACGCCGTTTCCGCTCGGCTCGGGAGTAGGGACGGCTCTGGCCAGTACGCCAGAGGTCGCCGGGGGCTATCTGGAGCGGTTGCCGCTTGCGGCCGTGCGGGCCGGGTTGGCAGACCGCGCCGAGATCTGGTCGCACCACCGGCATGGGGCCGAGATCGGCACCCTGGAGGCGGGCGATGGCCTGACGCGGCGGTCGTTTCCGGTTGTAAGTGACGCGCCGTTTCATTCCGAGGCGATGATCGCGTTCGTGCGCCGGCATGGCGCGCCCAAGATGCTCTGCGTCTGGGGGTTCGGCGTGTCCGAAGCCGTGCTGGAGGCCTGCGCCCAGAGCGTCATCGTGTACAATTCCATCGACGTACCGGCGCTGCGGGTGCCGCCCGAGGTCAGCCGGCACTTCGATCTGGTGCTGACCGGGGCGCAATGGCAAAGCGATGCGGTGGCGGAGCGGCATCCGGAAATGCGGACCCAGATCCTCCCCATCGGTCCCGACTTTGCCTCGCCCGAAACCTTCTTTCCGATCGAAAGCGCCCAAAAGCGGTACGACATCGTCTATGTCGCGGCGGCGCAGGCCTATAAACGCCATGACGTGCTGTTTGACGCGCTGGAGCGCTCGCCGGTCCCGCTGCGGGCGCTGTGCGTCATGGGCTATGGCGAGGATGGCGAGCGCTTGCGCGAGGATGCTGCCAGACGCGGGCTGGACGTCGATTTCGTCGGACCCCCCGGTGTGCCGCATGCCCAGGTAAACCGATTGATCAACCAGGCCCGGGTGGGGGTGGTATGCGGGGTCGATGACGGGGCGCCGGCAATCCTGACCGAGTATATGCTGGCCGGGCTGCCGGTGGTGGCCAACGCGCAACTGCGCTGCGGCCTTCATTATATCGAGCCGCAGACCGGGATTGCCGCACCGGCCGAACGCTTTGACCTGGCCATTCTCGAAGCGCTGCGGCGCACTGATTTCCGCCCTCGGGAGACGGTGATCGAGCGCTGGGCCTGGCCCCATTCGATCTCCAAGTTCGCCGGTTTGATCGCCTCGCTCGACGCGACGCGCGCTGATCGCCGCTCCGTCCCCGAATTCGCATGAGACTGACATGAACGAGCATATTCTTTCAGACTTCGCCGGTAGCGCGACCGCGCCGGTGATCTGCTTTTCACACCTGCGCTGGGATTTCGTGCTGCAAAGGCCGCAGCATTTGATGAACCGTCTGGGGCGCACGCGGCAGATCTATTTCTTCGAAGAGTATATCCCCACCGATCATCATACGCCTTATCTGGAAACTCACCCCTATGCGGGAACCAATATCGTCTCCCTCAGGCCGCGGATTCCGGCGGGGTGGGATGAAGGGCGCCGTATGGCGGGCTTGCGGCAATTGCTCGACCTGCTGCTGCGCCTCAACGGTATCGTCAAGCCGCTTTTGTGGTTCTACAGCCCGCTGATGTTCGAGTTTGCCCGTCATGTCGACGCAGCGGCCGTCGTTTACGACTGCATGGACGAGCTGGCCAATTTTCGCTTCGCGCCGCCCAATCTCCGCCAGCTGGAAGCCGAGTTGATGGCGCGCGCAGACCTGGTGCTGACCGGGGGCGCGAGCCTGTTCGCCAGCCGCAAGGACAAGCACGACAATATCCACCTGTTTCCATCGGGCGTTGAAATCGAGCATTTCGGCCAGGCGCGCAGCGGAGTTGCCCCTGCGGCCGACATGGTGGCGCTGCCTGGTCGGAAGCTGGGCTTTTATGGCGTCATCGACGAACGGATCGACTTCGCCCTGTTGGCGACCTTGGCGCAAGCGCATCCCGAATGGTCGATCGCGATGGTGGGACCGCTCGCCAAGATCAGCCATGACGAGCTGCCCCAAGCCCCCAATCTGCATTTCATGGGACCGCGTGCCTATGGCGAACTGCCCGCGTGCCTGGCAGCCTGGGACGTGGCCTTGATGCCCTTTGCCATCAACGAAGCGACGCGCTTCATCAGCCCCACCAAGACGCCCGAATATCTGGCGGCCGGCCTGCCGGTGGTGTCGACGCCAATCAAGGACGTGGTCGCCACCTATGGCGACAGCGGCGGTGCCGTCCGCATTGCGCACACGGCCGAAGCCTTCGTGACGGCCTGCGAAGCGGCCCTCGCCGCCGATCGAGCTGAGTTTTGGCCGCTCATCGATGACAAGCTTGCGGCCATGACCTGGGACGAGACGTTCCGGCGGATCGATGTGCTGGTGGATCAGGCGATAGGTGCCAAGCAGGTAAAGCCCACCGCCCCGGCCATCCGGGGATCGCGGCGCGGCGGACCGTTCGACTATCTCATCGTGGGTGCCGGCTTTGCCGGCAGCGTGCTGGCCGAACGGCTGGCGGCAGGGTCGGGCAAGCGTGTGCTGGTTTGCGACCGCCGCCCGCATATCGGGGGCAACGCCTATGACCACTACGATGCCGCAGGCATCCTGGTGCACAAATACGGGCCGCACATCTTCCACACCAATAGCGACGACATCGTCAGCTATCTGTCGCGCTTTACCGCCTGGCGTCCTTACGAGCATCGGGTGCTCGCCTCGGTCGGCGAGAGTCTATTGCCCATGCCGATCAATCGCACGACGCTGAACGGGCTTTATGGGCTGGACCTCAAAACCGATGCCGAGACCGAAGCGTTCCTGCGCAGCCGCGCCGAGCCCGTCCAAACCATTGCGAGCGCGCGCGACGTGGTAATCAACCAGGTGGGCAGCCAACTCTACCGCACCTTCTTTGAGGGTTATACCCGCAAGCAGTGGGGCGTCGATCCCAGCCTGCTCGACAAGGCGGTGACCGCTCGCGTTCCCACCCGCTCGAACGCCGATGACCGCTATTTCCTCGATCGGTTTCAGGCGATGCCGCTGCATGGCTATACCGCCATGTTCGAAAACATGCTGGACCACGACCATATCGAGCTGGCACTGGGTGTGGATTACCGCGATTTGCGCGCCGAGCAGATGGCGCCACAGATCATCTATACCGGTCCGATCGACGAATACTTCGAGCACCGCTTTGGCGCCCTGCCATATCGCAGCCTGCGCTTCCAGCACGAGACGCTTGACCGCCGGCGCTTTCAGCCCGTCGCGGTAGTCAATTATCCGGCCCCCGAGACGCCCTATACCCGCATCACCGAATACAAGCACCTGACGGGTCAGGTTCACCGGCAGACCAGCATCACCTATGAATTCCCCCAGGATGGCGGGGACCCCTATTATCCCGTGCCGCGACCGGAAAACGCCGCGCTCTATAAACAGTATGAGGCGCTGGCGCGAGAGCATGCCGCCGTAACCTTTGTGGGGCGCCTGGGCACTTATCGCTACTACAATATGGATCAGGTGGTGGGCCAGGCGCTGGCCACCTATCGCCGCATGACCGCGAGCGCCGAGCAGGCGACGGCGGTGTCGGCTTGAACCAGCGCATCGTTCTGGCCACCGACAGCCACGAGCCATCGGGCGTCGGCGAGCATATGCTCATCCTGGGTGCCGCTTTGGCGCACGACTACGATGTGGTCATCGCCGCGCCCGACCACGCGGCGGGCAGGGCGCTGCTCCACCGCGCCGCAATGGCCGGGCTGGGCGTCAAGACGCTCGATCTGGCCGCGCCGCAGGCAGTCCGTGCCTGGCTCGCCAGCCTGGGCAAGGCGCTGTTGCACGTTCATGCCGGCATCGGATGGGAGGGCCATGACCTGGTCCGCCATGGCAAGGCGGCGGGCCTGGCCGTGGTGCGCACCGAGCATTTGCCATATCTTTTAACCAACCCCGTCCAGCAGGCCGCCTACCGCGCCATGCTGCTCAGCGTCGATGGCCGCATCGCGGTGTCGCAAGCGGTCTACCAGTCCTACAAGGATCAGGGCAGCGCACGCCTGGCCCTGGTGCACAATGGCGTCACCCACCGGGCTCCGACCGTAGCGCGCACGCAGACGCGTCAGGCCCTGGGGCTGGGCGGCGATGACACACTGCTGTTGACCGTGGCGCGGCTATCGCCGCAAAAGGGTCATGCCGTGTTGATCGAGGCCGCCGGCGCGGTGCTGGAACGACACCCCAGTGCCAGGTTCGTGCTGGTGGGCACGGGTCCGGAACAGGACACGCTCTCGGCGAGCATTGCGCAGGCAGGCCTGGAGCCACACGTCATCATGCTCGGCCAGCGCACCGACGTGCCGAACCTCTTGGCCGCCGCAGACCTCTTCGTTTTGCCCTCGCTCTTTGAGGGCTTGCCGCTTGCCTTGCTCGAAGCCATGGCCGCGAAAGTGCCGGCAATCGCCACGACGGCGGGAGGCTCGATCGAAGCCATCGGGCGCGATCATCCCTTCCTCGCCGCGCCGGGCGATGCCGTGAGCCTGAGCGAGGCGATCGGCGCCGCCCTCGACCACCCGGACGTGGCCAGGGCTGCGGCAGACAAGGCGTTCAGCCGTCACGAGGAGCAGTTTTCAGCGGCCCGCATGGCTGCCGATACCGCCACCTTCTATCAATCGATCCTGCACAAGCAGGGCACAGCAGGTTCCAACTCATGAGCAAGACCCGTATCGGCTTTATCGGCGTGGGCGGCATCGCCAACCGCCATCTGGGCGTGCTCGAACACTTCCCCGACGTCGAACTCGTCGGTTTCGCCGATCCCGACTTCGATCGGGCGGTGCAAGCGGCCAGCCGCTTCGGGGCACGTGCCTACGCCGATCATCAAGCCCTGCTCGACGATCCGGCCCTCGATGCGGTCTATATCTGCGTGCCTCCCTTTGCGCATGGTGCGCCGGAGCGCGCCGTCATCGCCCGCGGGCTGCCATTCTTCGTCGAAAAGCCGCTCTCGCTCGAGCTGGAGGTGGCAGAGGAAACGGCTCTTGCCGTGGAGCAGGCGGGGCTCGTCACCGGCGTGGGCTATCACTGGCGCTATGTCGATACCGTCGAGAATGCCCGGCAGCACCTGGCCCACCGTCCGGCCCAGCTGCTTTCCGGCTATTGGCTCGATTCTACCCCGCCGCCGCAGTGGTGGTGGCGCATGGACCGCTCGGGCGGGCAGATGGTGGAGCAGACCACCCACATCATCGATCTGGCGCGCTATCTGGTGGGCGAGGTGGTGCAAGTGTTCGGCCTGGCCAATCGCCTGGATCGCGATGCCTTTCCGGGGCTCGACGTGCCCACGGCCAGTACCGCCAGCCTGCGCTTTGCTTCGGGCGCCATCGGCAATCTGGCGTCCACGAGCGTGCTCAACTGGAGCCATCGCGTTGGGCTGCATGTCTTTGGCGAGGGCCTTGCGCTCGAGCTGACCGACCGCGACATCATGATCGACGTCGGCGCGGGCCGGCCGGTGCATCACGCCCAGAGCGATCCGGTGTTCAAGGAGGACCGGGATTTCATCGATGCGGTGCGTGGCCAAGCCAATCGCATCCGCTGCTCCTACGGCGAGGCGCTCAAGACCCACAGGGTGGCGCTGGCGATCAACCAGTCGGTCCGCGAGGGCAGGGCGCTGGACATTCCGGCAGGCAGATAGGCTTTACCATGTCAGAACGCGAAATCCGCTCGCTGGGCATCGAGCGCTTGGGCGAGGCCTATACCTTTGCCTATACCGAAGGCGACTTGCCGGACGGCCAGGTGCGGCTCGAAACGCTCTATACGGGCTTTTCGGCCGGCACCGAGCTGACTTTCATGAAGCACACCAATCCCTATTTTCATTCCCGCTGGGATGGTGATCGCGGCGTGTTCATTGCCGGCGAGCCAAGCCTGGATTACCCGGTGCCGTTCCTGGGCTATATGGAAGTGGCGCGGGTGGTGGATACGCGCTCGACCGCGTTCCGGCGCGGGCAGATCGTTGCGACCACCTTTGGCCACAAGACCGGGCACACTGCCGACCCGGCCAGGGATGTGTTGATCCCGCTGCCGGCCGATCTCGATCCGGTTCTGGGCGTTTTCGTCGCGCAGATGGGCCCGATTGCCGCCAATGGTATTCTGCATGCCGATGCCGAGCAGTTCGGACCCAATGTTGCCCGGCTTGGCCAGTCGCTGACCGACAAGCCGGTGCTGGTCATCGGGGCGGGCAGCGTGGGCCTGATGACGGCCCTGTTTGCGCGCCGCGCCGGCGCATCGGAAGTGGTGGTGGCCGATCCCTCGCCGTTCCGCCGCGAGCGGCTCGAGGCTTTGGGCTTTTTCGCCATGGATGAAGAGCAGGTCTGGCAGCACGCCCGCACCCATTGGCACAGCGGCAGCGAGCGCGGCGCCGATTTCGTGTTCCAGACGCGCGCGCATGCCGGGAGCCTGCACACGGCCCTGCGCGCGCTGCGTCCGCAAGGAACGGTGATCGATCTGGCCTTCTACCAGGGCGGTGCCCAGGCGCTGCGGCTGGGCGAAGAGTTCCACCACAATGGCTTGGTTATCCGCTGCGCCCAGATCAACCGCGTGCCGCGCGGCATGGCCCATCTCTGGGACCGCAAGCGCCTGGCGCTGGAGACGGTGGCATTGCTGCAGGCCGAGGCGCCGGCCATGCTGCGCGAAATCATCACCCATATCGTGCCCTTTAACGACGGGCCCGCCTTCCTCGCGCAACTGGTCAAGGATCGGCCGGACTTCATTCAGATCGTCTTTCAGGTGGCCGAGTGAGCGAGCCGACGCGGATCCTGTTCGTCTTTGCCTGGCTGGTGGTGGGGGGCGAAGAGACCGAGGTGCGCCTGCTGGCCCAACACCTGGACCCAGCGCGCTATCGCATCGACGTGCTGGCCTGTTTCCACAAGCCGGGCATGCCCGGCCAGACCCATGCGCAATTGCGGCACCTTGGGGTCGACATCGATACCGTGCCCTATACCCTGTCGTTTGAGGACACCGTGGCCTATCTCGCGCGCAAGGTGGCGACCTACGATCTGGTCGTCTCGTGCCAGAATGTCGCCGACATTTACCCCGCTTTGGAGCGGGCCCATCTGCGGCCACCGCTGATCGAGCATGGCGGGCTGGTGTCCGAGGCCTTGGCCGGCCCAAAGCATTTTACCAACCGCTACGTGGGCGTCTGCCGCTCCATCCGGGATGCCGCCGCCGGCAAGATGGCTGGCCGCGAGCACCATGCCCTCGAAATTCCCTCCATGGTGGACCTCGAAGAATTTCGCGCCGGCGACCGGGCGACGGTTCGAGCCGAACTGGGCGTGGCCGATGGGGTGCCGCTGATCGGCTGGATCGGCCGGCTGGACCGCAAGAAGCGGGTCGAGGATTTCATCGAAGCTGCCGCCTTGGTGCATCGGCAGCGGCCGATGGCACGATTCATCATCGTCGGCGGCCCCGATGCGTTCATGCCGGACTATGCCGAGCAGCTAAAGGCCCTGGCCGAGGCGCGCCAGCTGGGCACCTCGCTGCGCTTTCTGGGCGACCGCCAGGACGTGCCAGCCATCTGCGCGGCCCTCGACGTCTTTGCCTGGTTGTCGCGCGGCGAAGGCATGCCCCATGTCATTGCTGAAGCCGGAGCGGCCGGCTTGCCCATCATCGCCACGCCCGACAACGGGGCCAAGCAGCAGATCGAGGACGGGGTTTCGGGGCTGTTTGTGCCCCACGAGGATCCCAAAGCCGTTGCGCAAGCCATGCTGCGGCTGCTCGATGACGCTGGCCTGCGCCAGCGGCTCGGTGCAGAAGCCAGGCGCTCGGTCGAGACACGCTACAGCATCGAAGCGGTCATTCCCCAGTGGGAGGCGCTGTTTGATGCAGTGTTGGCCGAGCGCCGGCCGGCGCCGCCGCCCGCGACCTTCAAGTCCTACTGGCAGGGCGGCTTTGAGTGCTCGACGCACCGCCTGCGCAATGGGCGCCGGCTCGACATCATCCAGTCGAGCCATCACGACGTCCATGTCGAGGCCGACTATCGGCAACTGGCCGATCTTGGCATCTTGACCGTCCGCGACGGCTTTCGCTGGCACCTGATCGAAGCCTCGCCGGGGGTCTGGGACTGGTCCAGCATCGATCCCATGCTGCAGGCGGCCCGGCGCACCGGCACGCAGGTCGTCTGGGATCTCCTGCATTATGGCTGGCCCGATGACATCGACATCTGGCGGCCCGAATTCGTCACCCGCTTCGCCCGTTTTGCCAAGGCGGCCGCGCAGCGCGTGCGGGATAGCTCCGACGCCGTGCCGTTCTATTGTCCCATCAACGAAGTGTCGTTCTCGGCCTGGGCCGGCGGAGACGCGGGCTATCTCAACCCCTTTGCCAAGGGACGCGGCTATGAGCTCAAGGTGCAACTGGTGCGTGCGTCCATCGCGGCCATGCACGCCATTCGTGAGGTCGACCCGCGCGCCCGCTTCGTGCACGCGGACCCGGCCATCAACGTGGTGACCGATCCGGGCCGCCCGCACGAATTCTGGGCCGCCGAAGGCCATCGCCAGGCCCAGTACCAGGCCTGGGACATGATCGCGGGTCTGGCCTGGCCGCAGCTCGGGGGCTCGCCCGATCTGCTCGATATCGTCGGGGTGAACTACTACTTCAACAATCAGTGGATCCATGGCGGCGCCACCATAGATGTGGGGCATCCGCAATACCGCCCCTTGCACCGCTTGCTGATGGAAATTCATGGCCGTTATGGCCGCCCGATCTTGCTTGCCGAAACCGGCATCGAATTCGACCGGCGCGCGGCGTGGCTGGCCTATGTGGCCGGTGAACTGGAACTGGCCCGAGCCAAGGGCGTCCCGATGGAGGGGCTGTGTCTTTATCCCGTGCTCAACCACTTTGGCTGGGACGACGATCGCCCGTGCCAGAACGGCTTGCTCGAACTGGAGTGGTCCGAAGGACGGCGGGGTGTCTATGCCCCGCTCGCCCGCGAACTGGCTTTGGCCCAGGCCCGCGCCAGACATGGCGCAAATTCACAGCCAGAGGCGCTTTGAGTTCGCCACCAATCGCCGATGACGGTTGACGCTTTTCGAAGTTGCGGTGACGCGGTGCGACGCTGACGCGCCATGCTGCAATAGCCGCGCCAAATCTGATTTTCCCCATCCGGTCGTGCTTTGTGGGCACACCCCTCTTGCCCGATGCGCACTAGGGGCGAGCCGTGCTGAGGCCTAGCGTGCTGAAACCGTTCAAGTTTGGGAGGGTGCGGCCGTGACTCATGCCGCCAACGAGGCGAGACGGACGTGACCGGCATCGTGGTTGCCCTGGCCATGGTGTCGGCGGTGTTTGCGACCTCGCTGCTCTCGGGCATTTTCGGGATGGCGGGCGGGCTGATCCTGCTCTGGCTGCTGTTCTTTTTGCTGCCGGTGGGCACGGCCATTGCGGTGCATGGCATCATCCAGGTGGTGTCCAACGCCTCGCGCGCCGTGATCTCGCGCCGCTATATCGATTGGCGCATCGGGGGCTTTGCCGTGCTCGGGCTGGGCCTGGCGGCGGCCCTGTTCTTTCTGGTGCGCTACACGCCCAATCTGGCCGTGGTGCAGATCGTGATCGGGCTCATGCCCATTCTGGTCTGGATTCCCCGCCGCTGGCTGGCGCTCGATGCGGCGCGCTGGCCGCAGGCCATGCTGTGCGGCTTCATCTCGGGCAGCCTGTCGGTGGGCGTGGGCGTTTCGGGGCCGACCATCGACATCTTCTTTATTCGTACCGCCATGGACCGGCGCCGGATCATCGCGACCAAATCGCTGATCCAGGTGTTGTCGCACTTCATCAAGGTGCTGTTTTATTTCGAAGCCACGCTGGTGTTGAGCGGCAACGACTGGTGGCTGGTGGCCGCCGCCGCACCCATAGCCGTGCTGGGTACGCGCACAGGCAATGTGATCCTGCAGCGGTTGACCGATGACGGCTTCCGCAGCTGGACGCGCTGGATCGTGACGGCAGTTGGCGCCGTCTATCTGGTGCGCGGCATCATGCTGCTGCTTTCGCCATGACGAGGAGGGAGACCCAATCATGAGCCAGACATTCGTGCCGGCGGTGTTTTATCGCGGCGGATCGAGCAAGGGCGTGTTCTTTCATCAGCGCGACGTGCCCGCCGACCGGGCAGAACTCGACGCCATGCTCTTGGCGGTGCTGGGCAGCCCCGACCCCAATGGTCGGCAGCTCGACGGGATGGGTGGGGGAATTTCCTCGCTGTCCAAGGCCGTGATCATCGGGCCTTCGACCCATCCCGATGCCGATATCGACTATACCTTCGCCCAGGTGAGCGTGGATCGGCCGGTGGTGGATTGGGGGGCCAATTGCGGCAATCTCTCTTCGGCGGTGGGGCCGTTTGCCGTCGATGAAGGGCTGATGACCGTGCCCGATGGCGAGGCGCTGGTGCGCATCCATCAGGTCAACACCAGCAAAATCATCCATGCCCGCTTTCCCGTCGCCAATGGCAAGGCCGTGGTGGCGGGTGATTTTGCCATTGCCGGAGTGGCCGGCACGGGCGCGCGCATCGCACTCGATTTTCTCGATCCGGGCGGCACGGTGACGGCGGGGCTTTTGCCCACGGGCCGCGCGCGCGACACGGTGCGGGTGGGAAGGCGTGATTTTGTCGTCTCGCTGGTCGATGCCAGCAATCCGGTGGTCTTCGTCATGGCTGGCGATCTTGGACTAAGGGGCACTGAGAGCCCCGATGCCATCGACGCCATGGCCGAGGTGATGGCGACGCTCGATGCCATTCGCCGGGCCGGCGGGGTGTTGATGGGGCTGGGCGCGACCCCCGAGGCCGTCGGCCATGCCAATCCCAAGATCGCCATGGTGGCGCCGCCGCAACCGTTCAGAACCTTGGACGGCCAGGAGATCGCGGCCGATCGGTACGATATCGCCATCAGGATGGTGTCGATGGAACGGGCCCATCGGGCGATCACGATCACCGGGGCGACCTGCGTGGGCGTGGCGGCTAAGATCGAGGGCACGCTGGTGGCCGAGGCAGCCACGACCGGTCCCGATGCCGAAGAGATCCGGGTGGGAAACCCGTCCGGCTTGGTGTCGGTGGGCGCCGACGTGGTGCGCGAAGGCGACGGCTATCGGGCGCGTTCGGGCGTGGTCTATCGCACGGCGCGGCGGCTGATGCAGGGGCAAGTGGCGGTGGGCCCGGCATGACGCACGCCGTTGCAACCCTGGTCGGTGAACTGTGCGCGCAAGCGGGCTGGGCCGATCCGCCGCTGGAGCGCCTGGCGCTGACTGTTTCGCCCAAGGTGCTGGCGACGCCCTGGCCCATTGCGCCCATGGCCATGGCGGCGCTCGGCGCCCTGGGGCTGGCCGTGTCGCGCCTGCATGAGCTGCGCGGAGGGGCGCCGCAGAGCGTGCATCTCGACAGCCGGGCGGCCGAGATTGCCATGGCCAGTTCGAGCTATCTCGAAGTGGCCGGGCGCAACGCCAAGTTTCGCGACCCCTTCACCGGGTTCTATGCGGCACGGAACGGGGAGTTCGTGTTCCTGCACGGCAATTTTCCGCATCTGCGCGATGGTCTGCTGGCGCTTTTGAAAGTGCCCAACGAGGCGCAAGCCATAGCCCAGGCCGTGGCCAGATGGGATGCGGGAGAGCTGGAGGCTGAGGCGATCAAAGCCGGCCTCTGCGCCGCCAAGGTGCGGGAGCGACGGGCCTGGCAGGCAGCGCCCCAGGGCGAGGCGATCGCAGGGCAGGGGGTTCTGACCCTCACCCAGATTGGGACGGCACCGCCGCGCGTTTTGGAGCCGGGCGAACGGCTGGCGGGGCTGCGGGCGCTCGATCTGTCGCGGGTGATTGCCGGGCCGATGGCGGCGCGCAGCCTTGCCGAGCACGGCGCCCAAGTGCTGCAGATCGCCTCGCCCAAACTGCCCTTCATCGAATCGCTGGTGATCGACACCGGCTTTGGCAAGCGCGCCGCCCATCTCGATCTCGATACTGACGCAGGCCGGGAGCGGCTTTCGGCGCTGGCGGCAGAGGCCGATATCGTGATCGATGCCTATCGTCCCGGAGCGCTCGCCGCGCGCGGCTTTGGCGCCGATGCGCTGGCCTTGATGCGCCCGGGCGTGGTGGCCGTGGGGCTTTCGGCCTTTTCCGAGCAGGGGCCCTGGGGCGGGCGGCGTGGCTATGACAGCCTGGTGCAGGCCAGTATAGGCATGGCGCTCGAACCGGGGACCGATGCGCCAAGGCTCTTGCCGTGCCAGCCGCTCGATTATCTGACCGGCTATCTGGCGGCCTTCGCGGCGCTGGCGGGTGTGCTGCGGTCGCTGACCGAGGGCGGCTCCTGGCAGGCGCGGCTGTCCTTGGCGGCCACCGCGAACTGGATGTATGAGGTGCGCGCGCGGCTGGGCGATGATCGAGACGTGCCCGATGCCAACCCAAAAGCCGCCGATCTCACCGATCTTCTAGCCGAACACCAGACCGCGTTCGGGATGGTGCGGGCCATCGTGCCGGCGCTGCGCATCGGCGATGCAGCGACGGCCTGGGCCAGGCCGCCGGTGCCGCTGGGCAGCGATGCGCCTATCTGGCCAGACCGATCGCGTCGCTGTCGGTGATGGCCAGGCGCGTTTCGAGCGCGGCGCGGATATGAGCGGCGCCCAGTTTTTCGGCGAGCGCGGTGTCGCGCTGGCGGATGGCGTCGAGCAGTTCGGCATGCTCGCGGGTGGCAATCTCGGTGCGGCCGGGCTGAACGAAGGTGGTTTCGGGGAGGAGCGCGATGGTCTCCTGCAGGTCTTCGACAGCCAGCCGCAAATAGCGATTGCGGGCGGCATCGTAGAGCCTGGCGTGGAACTGGCGGTTGATCTGGGCGGCCAGGCGCGGATTGCCATGGGCGGCGCCGAACTGCTGGTTGAGCCGTTCGAGATTGGTGATTTCCGCCGCCGTGGCATGCTGGGCGGCAAAGCGGGCCACGATGCCCTCCATCTCCTGGCGCATGGCATAGAGCTCAAAGATCTGCTGCATGGTGAGGATGGCCACCGCCACCCCGCGACCGGGCGCAGCTTCCAGCAGTCCCTTTTCCTGCAGGCGACCCAGCGCCTCGCGCACGGGGGTGCGGCTCACCCCGATGCGGGCGGCCACTTCTTCTTCGCGCAGGGGATCGCCAGGCCGGTAGTGGCCCTCGCGAATGGCCGCCAGGATGGCCCGATAGGCACTCTGGCCGCGCGTCTTGGACTGGTCATCTTGGTGCATGCTCATGGCTCCGCTTCATATCCCGCCGCGCCCGCGCCCGCTACGGGGATGGGGAGAAGATATGCTGAAATCTGACTTAGGATGCAAATGTGTACAAGTGTGTGTAAACACTACTCGGACCCCTGAGGGAGAGCATCGATTTGCCTGTTGAACGCGCCACGGCCAAGAGCAAGACCGGTCCGGGCTGGTGGGTGAGCACGCGCACCATGCTGGTAGGGGCGCTGGGCGGTGGATTGGCCTTTCTGGCCGGCATTCCGCTGGGATGGCTGATCGGAGCCATGGCGATCACCACGGTTCTGGCCATGAGCGGGGTCTCCATGCGTACCTCGCCACGCCCGCGCGCCACTATGATCGTGGTCATCGGACTGATGGTGGGCAGTGCCTTCAGCCCGGAAGTGGCGGCACGCACGCCGGAATGGATCGCCAGCCTCTTCGGGGTTCTGGTCTATGTGGCCATCGTGGCGGCGTTCGGGGTGTTCATCTGCCTGCGCTGGGGGCGGCTCGAACCGGCCACGGCGGCGTTTAGCGGCATGCCGGGGGGCTTGAGCGAAATGGTGGTGATCGGCCCGGCGCTGGGGGCCGACGTGCGCAGCGTGAGTCTCGTGCACGGCACGCGGCTCCTGGTGCTGATCGCGGTTATCCCGACGGTGCTGAGTTCCCTGGGCCTGGTGGCGGTGGCAGGCGGGCCGGCGCGCACGCTGGACCTGGGCTTTCATCTTTCGCTTTTCGACCTCCTGATCCTCACCGCCTGCGGGGTTGGCGGCTCGTTTCTAGGCAAGGCGCTGCGCTTTCCCGCCGCCATGCTGACCGGGCCGCTGCTCTTGAGCGCCATCGTGCACATCACCGGGCTGACCTCTGCCCATATTCCCGGCCTGGTGCTGGCCTTGGCGCAGGTGGTGATCGGGGCCAGCATCGGGCAGCATTTCGCCGGGGTGGAGCGCAAGGTTCTGGCCACCGGTTTTGCGCTGGGGGCGGCGCTGACCGTGTTCAGCCTGGTGCTGGCCACGGGCTTTGCGCTCGTGTTCGAGCGGGCGCTGGGCGTGCCCTTTGCCATCGGGCTGTTCGCCCTGGTGCCGGGGGGCTTGCCCGAGATGAGCCTGATGGCGATTTCGCTTGATGCTGATCCGGCCTTTGTCAGCCTGCATCACCTGTTCCGCATGGTCTTGATCCTCACCTTCGCGCCGCTGCTCATTCCGCGCTGGGTGCGGCGCATGGCGGCACGCCAGAAGGCGCAATAGGCCGCATGCCCAACGGGCAATGCCCCTTGCTGCTCCAGCGCTGCCGCAGGCGCGGGCGAAGAGGTAGGGTTGGCCATCATCTCATCCCTGCCGGAGCAGCCAAAAATGCGGATCAATGCCTTCTGGGCCAATGCGCTCCATGTCGTGGACCAGCAGTTGCACACGGTGCGACGCTACCAGACCTATCGCCTTTACGGCTCGCGCCGCGAAGGGCTGGAGCGGGCTCGGCGCGATCTGGTGCCGGGCAGCGAACTCTAGGACTAAAGTTCGCTTGGGCGATCAGGGGATGGAGGGCGCAAGGCCCCTGCCTTCGGGGGAGCGTTCCGGCTATGCTGGGGCGCAAAGACCGGGGGATTTCATGCATCACTTCGACGCCATGACGGCACGGCTGGTGGTCGTGCTCGCCGAGTGCGGCGCCATAGGCCGGGCAGCGGACCGCCAGAACATTGCCCCTTCGGCCGTCAGCCGCCGCATCAGCGATCTCGAAGCGCGGCTCGGGGTGTCGCTGTTCGACCGGTCACCCCAGGGCGTGCGAGCCACGCCGGCCGGCCAGGTCTATGTCGAGCGCTGCCGCACGGTGTTGCGCGAGATCGCCGATCTCGATGCCGCCATGGCCGATTTTGCCACCGGGCGGCGCGGCAGCTTGCGGCTTGCCTGCACCAGTTCGCCGCTTTCGGGGCGGCTGCCCGAGTTGCTGGCGGTCTATGCCGCCGAGAATCCCAATTTTGCGCTGGAGATCCAGGAAATGTCGGCGGCCGAAGCGCTGGCGGCGCTCGATGACGGCATTGCCGATCTGGCGCTGGTGGCCGACAATAACGAATTTTCCCGGCTCGAAACCAAGGTGTTCGAGGACGATCCGGTCTATGTGCTGGCCGCGCCCGACCATCCCTTGAGTGCCCAGCTGGGCAGCAACCAGCCCATCGGCTTCGATACGGTCATGGGCTACGAGGTGGTGGGGATTCACCATAGCGGCGCGCTCGACCGGCTGCTGAGCGCGGCGGCGGCGCGAGCAGGCACGACGCTGGGCAAGCGGGTGAACGTGGAAACCTTTCCCGCCTTGGTGCGCATGGTGGAGGCCGGCTTCGGCATCGGCTTTCTGCGTGCCACGAGCCTGCACCTTCTGGCCGGCACCGACGTTTTGTGCGCGCCACTTTCGGACGATTGGGCCAAGCGGCAATTGCTGTTGGCCTATCGCCGCTCCAGCCCGGTTTCGCGGGCGATGCGGGCCTTCATCGATCTGTGCGCCAAGACCTATCGGCCCCGCACTACCGGCTGAGCCGCGCCCCTTGCGCCCTGCATGCCATCGTATACAGATTGGTGGAAATATCGGCATTCGAGGGGGACATGATGCTGCGCATAGCCATTCTGGATGATTATCAGGACGTGGCGCTGGGGCTGGGCGATTGGCAGAGCCTGGGGCCGGATGCCGAAGTGGTGGTGTTCAACCAGAACCTGGGCACCGAGGATGCAGCGGCCTCGGCGCTGGCTGAGTTCGACGTGCTGGTGCTGATGCGCGAGCGCATGGCCATGCCCGAAAGCCTCATCGCGCGGCTGCCGCGTCTCAAGCTGATCGTGGTGACGGGCGGGCGCACGCGCACCATTGCCATGGAGGCGGCGGTGGCCCAGGGCATCACCATCTGTCACACCCATGCCGGGGAATCGGGTTTTGCCACCCCCGAAATGGCTTGGGGTCTGATCCTGTCGCTGGCCCGCGCCATCCCCGCCGAAGACAGGCGGGTGCGTGAGGGCGGCTGGCAGGAAACCATCGGCACGGTGATCGGGGGCAAGAGGCTGGGGCTGTTGGGCCTGGGCAAGCTGGGCAGCCGCATGGTGCCCATCGCCAAGGCCTTCGGCATGGAGGTGGTGGCCTGGAGCCAGAACCTGACCGAAGAGCGGGCCCACGAGGTTGGGGCCCGGCTGGTGGACAAGGCTGAGTTGTTTTCGACTTCGGATGTCGTTTCCATTCATCTCATCCTCAGCGCGCGCAGCCGTCACATCGTGGGAGCGGCCGAGCTGGGGCTGATGCAGCCTGGTGCCATGCTGATCAACACCTCGCGCGGGCCGCTCGTGGACGAGGCGGCGCTGGTTGGCGCGCTCGAGGCGGGGCGGATCCGTGCGGGGCTCGACGTGTTCGACCTCGAGCCGCTACCGGCCGATCACCCCTTGCGCCGGGCGCCCAATACGGTACTGACCCCACATCTGGGCTATGTGACCCAGGGCGCCTACGAGGCTTTCTATCGCGACGCGGTGGAGGACATCAAAGCCTGGCGGGCGGGAACGCCGGTGCGGGTTCTGGCCGCGCCGGGCACGTGACACGAGAGGATATTGGGTTGACCCGGTTCAAGACCGCCGATCTGTGCGACGACCATGGCGAGGGGGTGGCAGTGTGTGCGCTCACCTGGCTGCGCCACGGCCCCAGGCGCGGGTTTTGCGGCACCATCGTCACCATCAGATGCCTGGAAGACAATGGGCTGATCAAACAGGCGGTGGCGCGGGACGGGGCGGGCCAGGTGCTGGTGGTCGATGGCGGCGGCTCGCTGCGCTGCGCGCTGGTGGGCGACCAGGTGGCGGCCCAGGCGCAGGCCAATGGCTGGGCCGGCATCATCGTTTTCGGTGCCATTCGCGACACCGCGGAACTGGACGCCATGGATATTCCGGTGCTGGCGCTGGGGCTTTGCCCGCGCAAGCCGGCGCGCTCCGATGCCGGCGAAACGGGGGTGACCCTGGCGCTGGGCGGGGCCGCCTTCGTGCCCGGCCACCGCGTTTATGCCGATGCCGATGGCGTAGTTGTGAGCCCCACGCGCCTGCATCAGGGCTGAGCGAGGGTGCAGGCCCCCCCGCCATTTTCAGCGTAGTGCCGCAGTCACCAACTCGGTGAAGGCCGTGGTGCCCAGCGGGCCGCCCAGATCGGGCGTGCAGCGGGCGGGGTCGGCGATGATCTGGTCGATCGCCTGGTCGATGGCCTGACCGGCAGCCATAAAATTCTCGCCGCCGCCGCGTTCGCCATGCCAGGCCAGCAACATCGCTGCCGACAGGATCATCGAGGTGGGGTTGGCCTTGTCCTGCCCGGCCAGCGTGGGGGCCGAGCCGTGCTGGGCCTGGGCCGCCGCCAGGGTTTCCCCAGCATTGAGCGAACCGGCCAGGCCCAAGGAACCCGAGAGCTCCGAAGCCAGGTCCGACAGGATGTCGGAATAGAAATTGGTCGAGCAGATGACGTCGTAGCGCGAGGCATCGCGCACCAGGAGTGCCGCCATGGCATCGACCAGCACTTCTTCCAGTTCCACCTCGGGGAAGTCGCGGGCCACCTTGCGAACCTCCTGCAGGAACAGCCCATCGGTGAGCACGAAGGCGTTGGCCTTGTGCACCGCGGTGACCTTCTTGCGCCTTGTGGCCGCCAGGGTGAAAGCGGCCCGGGCGATGCGCTCGGAGGCAAAGGCTGTGACCTTGCGCATGGAGATTGCCACGTCGGTGGTGGGCATGAATTCGCCCGTGCCTGCCACCATGTTGCGGTCCGGATACATGCCCTCCGTGGCCTCGCGCATGATGACGAGATCCATCTGCGTGCCGCGGTGGCGCACCCCGGCCCGGGTGCGGGCGGGGCGGATATTGGCGTAGAGGTCGAGCTTGACGCGGAAGGCGGCCGAGACGTTGATGCCGCCCTTGGCGGGCGCGGGATAGTCCAGATGCGAAATGGGCCCCAAAATGACGCCATCCATGCTGCGCGCCAGGTCCAGAATGTCGTCGGGCAGGGTGGTGCCCTGGGAGGCGAGGGTGGTCAGGCCCATATCGCGTTCGGTGTAGCGCAGTCCTAGGCCGAAGCGGGCATCGACGGTGTCGAGCACCTTGCGGCTGGCGGCAACGATTTCCGGGCCGATGCCATCCCCGGGGAGAACGAGCAGTTCCATGAAGGCTCCTCGCCGGAACGGCGCAAGGCCGTTCCGGTGCGGTTATGATGATCTCAGATCGTGGTGTTGCGCGTGGCCTAAGCCATGACGGCGGCGGGCACGTAGACCTCGCCGGCCATGATCTTGCGGGCGGTACGGATGACGCCGCCGCTGATCACCTGCATGGACGCATCTGAGCCGGCGGTCTTGAGCGCCACGTCCAGAATGCCCGAGGGGTGCTCGATCAGCATCATGCGGTCGTCGCCCGGCGCAGGCTGGGCGATACCATCGGCAACCGATCCGCTCAGCGCCACGCAGGACGACACGCACAGCGCGCCCGTAACGGCGAAGGCCGCATGGGTCTTGTGGGGCACGAAATAGCGGGCCGCCACCGTGCCGCCGTCGCGGGGGGCAGCGAGCATGGCGACCTTGGGCACCACCTTGTCGGCCACATCGCCCAGGCCCATGCGCTGCCCGGCCTCGCGCCGCATCGCTTCCATGCGGGCGAAAAAGGCCTTGTCGGCATCCAGTTCCGCAGGGGTTTCGTAACCGGTCTTTCCAAGATCCTGGGCCCGGAAGATCATCATGGGCACGGCCACGTCGATCAGGGTCACTGCCACGCCGTCGATGGTTTCGCTGGCTGCGCCGGTGGGGAGCAGCGCATTGGTCTTGGAACCCACGATGTCCATGAAGTTGAGCCGGATGGTGGCCGCCGTGCCCGGCACGCCGGGAATGGCCGTGTCCCCGTCATAGACCACCTCGCCGTCCTGGGTCTGCACCAGGGCTTCGATGCGGCTCTGGGTGTTGACGTCGTAGATGACGACCGAGGTGGTGTCGCCCTTGGCGGGCACCATGCCGGTTTCGATCGCAAAGGGCCCAACGCCCGAGAGCATGTTGCCGCAGGAGGGGGAGGTGTCCACCATCGCCTTGTCCACCGAAACCTGGGCGAAGAGGTAGTCCACGTCTACGCCCTCGCGCTCGGACGGGCTGACGATGGCGACCTTGCTGGTCAGGGTATCGGCGCCGCCCAGCCCGTCGATCTGGCGGGCGTCGGGCGAACCCATCGCGGCAAGCAGCACGCGATTGCGCGTCTCGGCGTCGGCGGGCAGGTCGGCGCCCTTGAGATAGGGGCCCTTGGAGGTGCCCCCGCGCATCAGGATGCAGGGGATGGCGATCTGTTTGGTCATGGCGTGGCCTTCTTGGCGTGGCCGGACGGTCTTGGCTGTCCGCGCCGGTCGTGGGGATGGGTAAGGCTGGCGGCCGCGCTCAGCGCAACGGCCAGGCCAGGTATTGGTAGAAGGTGTTCTGCAACAGCCCGTAGGGCATTTGCATTTTGAGGAACCAGGTCAGTGCCAGGATCATGGCGGCGGCCCCAGCCGTCAACATGGCCGAATGGAGCCAGCTGGTGCGGGCGACCAGGCGCGTGAAGGCCATAAAGAAGATGACCAGCGCCAGGAAATAGCCCACCAGACCGATCAGGGCGACAAAGCCGATCAGCCAGGCTACGAACCGCCACGGGCCGCCATCGCTGGCATTGGCGTCCATGTCGAAATTGGCCGACCCGGCTGTCGCCAGGCCGCGCGAGGCCCGGATCTGGGGGATGAGCACCAGCAGGCACGCCAGAACCCCGACCACCGACACGGTCATGGGGAAGACCTTGTCGAGAAAGGAGAGCCGGGACGTGTCGAGCAAGGTGTAGGCGAAGACGCCGATGGCCAGGACCGTGAAGACGATCTGGGGCATGAGGTTGGTGGCCTTGGCGTTATCGCCGTCGCCCTCGGTGTTGATGGTTATGGCCGCGGCTTCCGCATCGGCCGGCCGCTTGCGCGATCCGAACCAGATGGAAACGACGGTCAACACGCCGATCACCAGGGCCAGGGGCCGGGTGAAGAAGCCATAACCGTAGAACTGCACCGCCTGGTAGAAATAGGTCTCCACCTGAGTGGCCAGCACGAAGCCGATCAGGAAGGCTGGGCGCGGCCAGCCGAAGCGCTTGAGGAAAATTCCCGCCAGCCCGATAGCCAGCAGCGCCAGCATGTCCTCGAAGGCCCGCGTGGCCTGGAAGGCGCCAAACGAGATCACGATGATCATGAAGGGCGCAAAGATGGTGTATTTGATGGTGGTGAGCCGCGCGACCCACGGCGAGAGCACGATGCACAGGGCCGTGCCCACCACATTGGCCACCGCCAGCGTCCAGATGATGGTGTAGGTCAGATCGAGATTGCGCGCCGGATCGGCCATCGCCGGACCGGGCTGGAGCCCGATCAGGATCATGGCGGCCAGAAAGATCGCCATGGCGCCCGAGCCGGGAATGCCAAACAACAGGGTGGGAATCAGTGCGCCGCCGGCGCAGGCATTGTTGGCAGACTCCGGCGCAATGACACCGCGAATGTCGCCCTTGCCATATTGGCTGCGATCCTTGGACGTCTGAACGGCGTGGCCATAGGCCAGCCAGTCGACCACGCTGCCGCCCAGCCCGGGGATCATGCCGATCAAGGCGCCCAGCCCCGAGCAGCGCAGCGCCAGGCCCCAGTTGCGGAAGGTATCGGCCACGCCGGCGCGCCAGCCCTTGCCCAGCTTGCCGGTGCTCGAAATGGAACTGTTGGTGCGCAAGAGATCCACGATTTCGGGCAGGGCGAAAATGCCCAGGCCGACGATGACCAGCTCGAGCCCGCTCATCAGATAGAGCGAGCCAAAGGTCATGCGCTCGCCCCCGGCGGCAGGCGCCGTGCCCAGGCTGCCCAGCGCCAGGCCCAGCGCGCAGGCGGCCAACCCCTTGCCCAGATTGGAGCCCGAAAGCACGCCGACCATGGAGAGGCCGAAAATGGCCAGCATGAACAATTCGGCGGAACTGAAACTAAGGATCAGCGGGCGCGCGATGAGCACGACCAGGGTCAGCGCCACGGCGCCGAACAACCCACCGATCATCGATGAGGAAAAGGCCGCGCTCAGCGCCCGGGCCGCTTCACCCTTCTTGGCGAGCGGAAAGCCGTCGAGCACGGTTGCCTGTGAGGCCGAAGAGCCCGGAATGCCCATCAGGATGGACGAAAACGTGTCCGAGGTGGGCAGGATGGCAAGAAGGCCGATCATCATGGCGACCGCCGAAGTGGGGTCCATGCCGTAGATGAAGGGCAAGAGCAGTGACATGCCGGCAATGCCGCCCAGCGCCGGCAGAATGCCCACGATCAGCCCCACCACGACGCCGAGCGTCATGAAGCTGAGGTGCTGGAAGGTCAGGAGCGTGGCAAACGAGGAAATGAAGGTGTCGAGCATGACCCACCCATGCGTTTGAAGCGCAGCTTATAGGCTGCCGCTCCCTGCAAGAGGGCGCGGCAGCGCAATAGGCGAGACGATCAGGAGCTTAGAACTGGACCTGATAGTTGGTGGTCAGGAACTCGCGCACCCATTCGCGCGCTTCGGGATTGATGCTGGTGGCCACGGTATAGAGCTGCTGGATGTCATCACCCACCGCCTGCTCGTAATCGCCCAGGATCTCGGCCTTGGCGGCCTGCAGTTCGGGATCGGCCACGGCATCGGCGAAGGCCTTGCGATAGGCGGCCACGATGTTGTCAGGCGTGCCTTCCTGCAGCATGGCGGGCTTCTGGGCGGCAAAGCCCGAACCGAAGAAGGCCAGATAGGCTTCGTATTCCACGCCCGAGGGCGCCGAACCATGCACCATCTCATAGGCTTCCACGAAATGAGGCAGATCGGGGAAATTGGGATCGCGCTGCACATTGCCCTGCGCATCCAGCACGCCCCAGGAGAACATGGGCACGGCCGTGCCTTCTTCCACTAGCGGCAAGACGTTGGTGAGATAGGCCGAAGAGGTCTGGTAATCGATGGTAGCTTCGCCGCGCTCGAAGGCAAGGCGCCCGTCACCGCGCCCGGTCATGCCGAAGACATGCCGTACGTTGAGACCCAGCAGGCGGAAGGCGAGCATGGGCACCAGATCGAGCGAGGTTGCGCCCTGGCTGGCATAGACCAGTTCCTGGCCGGCCAGCTTGCCCATTTCCGAGGCATTGGCCACTTCGAACCGCGAGGGCAGATAGACCACGCCCCCGGTGGGCGAGACCAGCACCGGAATGAGCTTGGCATAGTCATAGCGCACGCGCGGATCGCCGAGAAGGAATGGGAACTGGGTGGACCCCGAAGTGCCCAGCAGCGAGAGCCCATCGGGCCGCGCGCGGGCGACGAATTCGTTGGACCCGGTGATGGAGCCGCCGCCGGGCACGTTGCGCACCACGACGTTGGGCTGGCCGGGCAGATAGCGGCTCAGATAAGGCGCAAAAAAGCGCGCCCAGACGTCCGAGCCCCCGCCTTCGGAGAAGGGCATCCACCACTCTACGGTCTGCCCGGAAAAGTCTACGGAGTCTTGAGCGAAGGCAGGCAGGCCGAGACTGGCGGCTGCCAGAGCAGCTGCACTTCCGGCAAGGAATTGTCGGCGATCGAGCTTGGTCATTGTTCAGGTTCCTCCCTGGCTGGATCACTTCCACCGTATACAAAAGTACACAGCAGTGCGGCAAAGTGACCACGTCAAATTGGATCTGTAAAGGTCAAATTTCCGCCTTGATGCTGACAGTGCGCAAATGCCATCCCGCTTGGAGTGGCTTTAGCGGCCCGCGACCATCAACCCGTCGATGGTGCGCTAAGCGCTGCGGACTGGACGAATTTTGCGCCAAGCATCGTGCACGCATGGGTGCCATGACCGTGCAAGCTCAAGTCTGGGTTTGATTTTCCGGGCAGAGATGTCTATATCCGCCAACGCCTGCGTGACAGGTTTCATCTGCTGGTTGGGGAGGACGCCATGTCTCGCGACGCCCTCTTCCAATTGGGGATGGGCTCAGTTCAGCTGAAAGCCTCCCAAAAGGAAGAAAACATCATCCCGTTGGCCTCAAAGACCGAGGCTAGCGAGCCAAAGGATCACTTCATCCACCGCGGTGGGGTGAGCTTTGCCGGATCCCATCTGATCATCGACCTGTTCGAAGCAGAGCAGCTCGACGATATCGAGCATATCGAGGCCACCATGCGCCAATGCGTGACGGAGGCCGGAGCAACCCTGCTCCATATCCATCTGCATCCGTTCGAGCCAAATGGCGGCATCAGCGGCGTGGCGGTTCTGGCCGAGAGTCACATCTCGATCCATTCCTGGCCCGAAAAGGGCTATGCGGCGCTCGATGTGTTCATGTGCGGCGACGCCGAGCCGCAACGTTGCGTCGAGGTGCTGCGCAAGGCCTTCAAGCCCAAGCGCATTGCCGTGCAGGAATTGCTGCGCGGCCGAGGCGCATGAGCAAGGACGAGACCTGGTCGGTCGAAACGCTCCATCCCGACGTGCGGGTGAGCTATCGGGCCGACCGGGTCGTCTTCCATGAGGAGACGGCCCATCAGCGGCTCGAGCTGATCGAAAATCCCACCTTCGGCACGCTGATGCTGCTCGACGGCGTGGTGCAGGTGACCACGGCGGACGAATTCATCTATCACGAGATGCTGGCTCATGTGCCAATCCTGGCCCACGGACAGGCCCGCTCGGTCTTGATCGTGGGGGGTGGCGATTGCGGCCTGGCCGAAGAAGTGCTCAAGCATGCGATCGTCGAGCGCCTGGCGCAGGTAGAGATCGACGCCGATGTGGTAGCGTTTGCGCGCACCCATTTTGGCGCCTTCAACGCTGGCGTGTTCCAGGACCCGCGCTTCGATCTCAGGATCGGGGACGGGGCGGCTTTCGTAGCTGAAACCGACGAGCGCTTCGATGTCATCCTGGTCGATTCCACCGATCCGGACGGACCCGGCGCGGTGCTGTTCACGCCGGAGTTTTACGACGGTGTCCGGCGGTGCCTGGCGCCGGGCGGCGTGGTGGTGACACAATCGGGCGTGCCGTTTCTGCAACGCGATGGGTTCGTCACGGCGCTGCGGGCCCTTTCGGGCAGCTTTGCGGTGACCAGTGCCTATGTCGCGGCGATCCCGAGCTATTTTGGCGGCCACATGGCCTTTGGCTGGGGCAGCCAGGATCGGGCCGGGCTCGAGGTGGATCTTGCAACGCTGGCAGAGCGCTTTGGCGCGCTCGATACGCGCTATTATACCCCCCAGGTGCACAAGGGCGCCTTCGCCCTGCCGCGCTTTATTGCGCAGGCACTGAGCCAGGCCCAGGAGGGCCTGCGCACCGGCTGAGGCATTGACGCAGGCCGTGCGGGCAGAGCATGAGGGACGTCACCGCAAACTTCCCGCAAGGATGGCACCGCGTGGACAGTCTCAAATTCGGCACCAGCGGGCTTCGCGGCCTGGCCGTGGATCTCACGGGCGCAGCAGCCCGCCGCTATACCAGCGCCTTCATCGCTCATCTGCGCCAGTCCGGAGCGCTGGGCGAAAGCGGCAGGGTGCTGCTGGGGCAGGATCGGCGCAAGAGCAGCGCGGCCATTGCCAACGACTGCGCTCGCGCCATCCGGGCTGCCGGGCTGGTGCCGGTCGATTGCGGCCTGTTGCCGACGCCCGCGTTGGCGCTGCACGGACTGGCCCTGGGCGCGCCGGCCATCATGGTCACCGGCAGCCATGTGCCAGCCGATCGCAACGGGCTCAAGTTCTACACCCCTGCCGGCGAGATCACCAAGGGCGACGAGGCCGGCATCACGGCGGCGCTAAGCGATGACGTGGGCCCGGGCGTTGGACCATGCGAGGACGGCTGGGCCGCAGCCCAGGATCGCTATCGTCAGCGCTATCGCGGCCTGTTGCCCACCGACGCGCTCACCGGCTATCGCATCGGGGTGTTCGAGCATTCCTCGGTGGCGGGCGACCTCCTGGTCAGCCTGCTCTATCAGGCCGGTGCCGGCGTGGTGCGGCTCGGGCGTGCGGACCAGTTCGTGGCGGTGGATACCGAGGCGGTGTTCGACACGGTCTTTGCCCCGATCCAGGGCTGGATCGAGGAGCACCGGCTCGACGCGCTGGTCTCTACCGATGGCGATGCGGATCGCCCGCTGGTGGTGGATGCCAAGGGGCAGTTCGTGCGCGGCGACATTCTGGGGTTGGTTGCGGCTCAGTTCGTGGGTGCCGATGCCCTGGTCACCCCCATCACCTCCAATTCCGCCATCGAGAAGGCGCGCGGCATCAAATCCGTGGTGCGCACCAAGGTGGGCTCTCCCTATGTCATTGAAGGCATGGCTACCGCGCGCGAGGCGGGAGCCAAGAAGGTGGTCGGCTTTGAGGCCAATGGCGGCACGCTGCTGGCGGGCGAAGCCAGCGTGGGCGGCAAGGTGCTGGCCCCGCTGCCCACGCGCGATGCAATCCTTCCCATCCTGGCGCTGCTGGGGCTTTCGGCCCGCAAACTGCTGCCGGTCGACGAGTTCGTGGCCAAGCTGCACATGCGTATTGCCCTCAGCGACCGGCTGGCCGATGTGCCGATGGCCCGCACCTGGTCGCTGCTGCGACGCCTGAGCGAAAAGAATGCCTTCACCGCCAGCTATTTCGCCAAGGTGGGTAAGGTGGACGAGATTTCCACTGTGGACGGGGTGAGGATCACCCTTATCTCGGGTAACGTCGTGCACTACCGTGCCTCGGGCAATGCACCCGAATTGCGGTGCTATGTGGAGTCCTCGACCAAGGAGGGCGCCCAGCAAATGCTGACCTTCGGTATGAAGGCGGCCAAGGACTTCGTGGATCTGGAGCAGTCGGCATGAGTGTGGTTCCGGTAATCTTGAGCGGTGGCGCCGGGTCGCGGCTGTGGCCGGTGTCGCGCACCATGCACCCCAAGCCCTTCATTCGCCTGGCCGATGGTGAAAGCCTGCTGCAAAAGGCCTTTTTGCGAGCTGCCGCACTGCCCGACGTCGCCGAAATCCTGACGGTGACCAATCGCGAGCTGATGTTCCAGACTGCTGACGATTATGCCGAGGTCAACAAGGCCGAGCTGGCCACCTCGTTCGTGCTCGAACCGTTCGGGCGCAACACGGCCGCCGCCGTGGCGCTGGCCAGCCTTTATGTCGAGGAACGCTTTGGGCCGGACGCTCTGTTGCTGATCTTGCCGGCCGACCACCTAGTGACCGATCTCGATGCTTTCGTAGCGGCGTCCGGGGAGGCGTTCGAACATGCACGCCAAGGTCGGCTGGTGACCTTCGGCATCACGCCCGACGCGCCCCATACCGGCTATGGCTATATCGAGGCCGAAGGCAACACGGTGCTGCGGTTTGTGGAAAAGCCCACCCTGGCGGTCGCCAGCGACTATGTCGCCTCGGGACGCTTTTACTGGAATGCAGGCATGTTCGCCTTTGCGGCGCGCACCATGCTGGAGCTGATGGGGCGGTTGTGCCCCGATATTCTGGAGCGCAGCCGGCAGACGCTGGCAGGGTCGCGCCGGGCGAGCGGCAAAAGGCTCGAACAGATCGATCTCGACCCAACCCTGTTCGAAGGCGTGCCCTCGATTTCGATCGATTATGCCGTGATGGAGCGGGCCGACAACGTGGCCGTCGTGCCCTGTGCCATGGGCTGGAGCGATATCGGCTCCTGGAGCGCCATTGGCGATCTGACGGCGCCCGACGATGACGGCAACCGGGTGGACGGGCAGGCGATCCTGGTCAATTCCCGCAACACCTATGTGCAGAGCCATGACCGGCTGGTGGGCGCCGTGGGGGTGAGCGATCTCATCATCGTGGATACGCCCGATGCCCTGCTGGTGGCCAATCGCAACGATGCGCAGGACGTCAAGCAGATCTTCTCCCGGCTCGAATTGAGCGGGGACGAGATGCACAAGCTGCACAAGACCGTGCACCGGCCCTGGGGCAGCTATACCGTGCTCGAAGAGGGCGAGCGCTTCAAGATCAAGCGCATCGAGGTGCGCCCCGGCGGACGGCTCAGCCTGCAATCGCACCATCACCGCTCCGAGCACTGGGTGGTGGTGAGCGGTTCGGCAGTGATTACCAAGGGGGAGGAGGAGGTGTTCTTGACCACCAACCAATCCACCTACATCCCCGTGGGCACGCGCCACCGGCTGGAAAATCCGGGCATTCTGCCGCTCGTGATGATCGAGGTGCAGAGCGGGGATTATCTGGGCGAAGACGATATCGTGCGCTACGACGACATCTATGGGCGCAGTTGAGGCCTAAAGTCTGAAGGCAACGGCGCCGGCTGCCGCTGCCATCATCACCGCCGCCGTGCGGTTGAGGCGGCGCAGCGCCGTGCTGCTCTTGAAGAAATCGCGCGCGCTGGCGGCCAGATAGGCGTAGCCGCAGCCAATGGCGAGCAGCACCACGATGACGATGCCCACCAGTTCGGCAAAGCCGAGCGCCGTCATCTGGTCCAGCCGGATCACGGTGGGCAGCAGCGCCAGATAGAAGACAATGGTCTTGGGATTGCCCAGGGTGAGCGACACCCCGGCCAAAAAGGTGCGCATGCCGGCTTCGGCCTTGGGCGCAACCTGTTCCTGGCCGGGCCGGGCGGTCCAGAATTTATAGGCGATATAAAGCAGATAGGCGGCGCCGGCGAAGCGCACCACGGTGAACAGGGCGCCAAAATTGGCGGCCAGCGTCGCCAGGCCGAACACGGCGAAGGCCAGAAAGATCAGGTCGCCCACGAGAATGCCCAAGACCATGGGGAAGGCGCCGGCAAAGCCGCCGCCAAGCGCCCGGGCCACGACAGCGGCCATGCCTGGCCCGGGCACGGCAACGGCAATCGCATAGGCAGCGGTGAAGGCGAAAAGGCTGACCAGATCCATGGCGATCTCTTGAACACAGCAGGTGAGTTGAAGGGTGCTGGGCCGTCAGGGCAGGCGGCGCAGGCGCTCGACCAAAAGCTCGTAAAAGCCTTCGGCATTGGCGTGGCGCAGGAAATTCACATTGGCCGGACGGCCGGTGACGCCCCAATAATCGGCCACCGTCATGCCAAGGGTGAGTTCGCTGCCGGTCTCCACCATGACGTTGATGGTGCGGCCCGAAAACAGCTCGGGCTGCAGCAGATAGGCGATGACGCACGGATCGTGCAGCGGCGCGCCCTGGCCCTGATACTTGGCCAGATCGAAGCGCTCTGAAAATTCCAGCATCTGCGCCACGGCCTCGCCGGCGCGATTGCCAATCCCGGCGAGCGCCTGCAGGCGAGGACGGGTCGTGAGCACCTGATGGGTCAGATCGAGCGGCACCATGGTGACCGGCGCGCCCGATTTGAGCACGATATCGGCAGCATCGGGATCGACATAGACGTTGAACTCGGCGGTAGGCGTGATGTTGCCGCCTTCGAAATAGCCCCCGCCCATCATCACGATTTCCTTGATGCGCGGCGCAATGGCGGGTGCCTTGGCCAGCGCCATGGCAATATTGGTGAGCGGCCCGAGCGTCGCCAGCGTCACCGTGCCTGCCTCGTGGGCCATCACCGTCTCGATGATGAAGTCGACCCCGTGCTGAGCCTCGAGCCGCAGCTTGGGCGCGGGCAGGGTGGGGCCGTTGAGGCCGGTTTCCCCATGCACATGCTCGGCCGTTACCAGGCGCCGGCGCAGCGGGCGTTCGCAGCCGGCGTAGACGGCGACGTCGTCGCGTCCCGAAAGCTCGACGACCTTGAGCGCGTTATTGGCATTGTGCGCCAGGCTCACATTGCCCGCCACCGCCACGATGCCCAGAACTTCCAACTCGAGCGGCGAGGCCAGGGCCAGAAGGATCGCCACGGCGTCGTCCTGGCCGGGGTCGGTATCGATGATGATCTTGCGCGCCACGACGTGCTCCTTGGGAAGGCTTAGTGCCCCATGCACATAGCCAATCGCGGGCTGGAGCGGAACTGGTCTCGGCACCGATCCGTTCACGAGGCTGGAGGATTTGCCCTTGCCCAGCCCCGTGCCGCCGATCGTTCGCCTGCCGCCCCGCTCCAATTTCGAAGTCGTCCTGGGCAATGCTTCGCGGCTTGCCGTGGTGGGCCTGGGGCTGATCGGGCTGACCGCCGTGCTGATCTACGGCCAGTATGTGCTGATGCCCGTAACGCTCGGGGTGATCGTGGGCCTGATGTTCAGCCCCATTGCCGGCTTTCTGGAGCGCCGCGGCATTCCGGCGGCGCTCTCGGCAGGGCTGGTTGTCATCCTGTTTCTGGTCCTGATCGGCATCGGCATCATGGGATTTGCCATGCCGCTCTCGGACTGGGTGGGCCGGGTGCCGGCTATCTGGGCCCGCTTGCAGGAGCAACTGGCCAACTGGCAGGAGCCGCTCGAATCGCTATCCACGTTGGAGGGCCAGATCACCGGCGTTTTCGGCAATGACGAGGCCATGGAAGTGACGGTGGACAGCGCAGGGCCCATGCTGTCCATGGCCGCCATGGCACCATCGTTTCTGGGGCAGGTGGCGCTGTTTCTCGCCTCGCTGTTCTTTTTCCTGGCGACCCGGCAGGAGGTGCGGTGCGCGCTGCTCTCTTTGTGCGTGTCGCGCCGCCTGCGCTGGCGCACCGCCCACATCTTCCGGGACATCGAAGAAAAAGTGTCGCGCTATCTGCTCTCGATCACGCTGATCAACATCGTGGAAGGTTTTGCAGTGTTCGTGGTGATGAGCGCGTTAGGCATGCCGAGCCCGATCCTTTGGGGCGTGATGGCGGGCATCTTGAACTACATCACTTATGTCGGCGCGCTGTTCATGTTCGTGATCTTCCTGGCCATCGGCTTTGCCAGCTATTCGAGCATCGAGATGATGCTGCTGCCCGCCTTCGCTTACATCGTGATCAATTTCATCGAGGGGCAGTTCGTCTTCCCCTTCTTTGTAGGCAAGCGGCTGACGCTCAATCCCTTCGTCATCTTCCTGTCCATAACCTTCTGGCTCTGGATCTGGGGGCCGGTAGGGGGCTTTATTGCCGTGCCTGCCACCATCATCGTGATGTCGATGCTCTCCCACATGCTGCCCACCGCGCCCAGGACCGCGACGGGCTCTGGCTATGCGCGCGTGGTGGCCCCCGACAGCACGAGGCTCGCGCCGCGCCAGAGTGCGCAACAGGCACTGCAAAATCTCGGATAGAGGTTTGCAAGCATCGGCGGCGCGTGCCACACTCCCTTTCAGAGGGGAATATCGTCAATGTATTGTGGATTGCGACAATGGCGCAAAGCGCGACTGTGCACGACGTCCCTCGGGCGGCGCCAAGGACTCTGACACCGGAGGCCCTGGCTGCTGAAATCCTGGAGAGTCTGACCTATACCATCGGCAAGGACCCTGCCGTGGCGCGCCCGCACGATTGGTTGCGGGCCACCATAACGGCGGTGCGCAACCATGTGGTGGACGCCTGGATGACCTCGAGCCGGGAAACCTGGCGCACGGGGCAGAAGCGCGTCTACTATCTCAGCCTGGAATTCCTCATCGGCCGGCTGATGCGCGACGCCATGAGCAATCTGGGCCTGGTCGATTCGGTGCGCACTGCGCTCGACAGCCTGGGCGTGAAGCTGGTGGATCTGGTCGATCTGGAACCCGATGCGGCGCTGGGCAATGGCGGGTTGGGCCGGCTGGCCGCCTGCTTCATGGAATCGATGTCCTCGATCAACATCCCCGCCTATGGCTACGGCATCCGCTATGTCCACGGCCTGTTCCGCCAGGAGATGTCGGAAGGCTGGCAGGTGGAGCTGCCCGAAGATTGGCTGGCCCACGGCAATCCCTGGGAATTCGAGCGTCGCGAAAGCGCCTATGAAATTGGCTTTGGCGGACATGTCGAGCCGATCACCGATCTGGACGGCACGTTGCGCCATGAATGGCAGCCGGCCGAGCATCTGCTGGCGGTGGCGTTCGACACCCCCATCGTGGGCTGGCGGGCCAAGCGCGTGAACACGCTCCGGCTGTGGAGCGCCCAACCGATCGATCCTATCCTGCTCGAGCGCTTCAATGCCGGCGACCATATCGGCGCTTTGCAGGAAAGCGCCAAGGCCGAAGCCATCACCCGCGTGCTCTATCCCGCCGATTCGACGCCCGCCGGGCAGGAATTGCGGCTGCGCCAGGAATTTTTCTTCTCCTCGGCCTCGCTGCAGGACATCGTGCGGCGGCATTTGCAACAATATGGCGATCTGGGCTCGCTGCCCGACAAGGTCGCCATCCAGCTCAACGACACCCATCCGGCCATTTCGATCGCCGAAATGATGCGCATCCTGGTGGATGTGCAGGGGCTGAAATGGGCCGAGGCCTGGAAGCTCTCCAAGGCCACCTTCGGTTACACTAACCACACATTGTTGCCCGAGGCGCTCGAAACCTGGCCGGTGGCGCTGCTCGAGCGGCTGTTGCCGCGTCATATGCAGATCATCTACCAGATCAATGCCGATGTGCTGGCTGAAGCCCGCAACGTCACGGAGATGGATGGGCGCCAGATCGCCAATATCTCGCTGATCGACGAAAACGGCGGCCGCCGCGTGCGCATGGGGCAATTGGCCTTTGTGGGCAGCCATTCGATCAATGGCGTGTCCGCGCTCCATACCGAGCTGATGAAGAAGACGGTGTTTGCCGATCTGCATCGGCTCTATCCGGACCGGATCAACAACAAGACCAACGGCATCACGCCGCGCCGCTGGCTGATGCAGTGCAACCCGGCGCTGACCCGGCTGATTTCCGAGCGTATCGGGCCGGAATTTCTCGACGATATCGACCAGCTCAAAAAGCTCGAAGCCCATGCCGACGATCCGACTTTCCAGCAGCAATTCGCGGCCGTAAAGCGCGACAACAAGGTGGCCCTGGCCACCCTGATCAAGGACCGGCTCGGCGTGGCGGTGTCGCCCGATGCCCTGTTTGACGTGCAGATCAAGCGCATCCACGAATACAAGCGGCAGCTGATGAACATCATCGAAGCCGTGGCGCTCTACGATGCCATCCGCGCGCATCCGGAACGCAATTTCGTGCCGCGCGTTAAGGTGTTCGCGGGCAAGGCAGCGCCCAGTTACTGGAACGCCAAACTGATCATCAAGCTCATCAATGACGTTGCCAAGGTCATCAATAATGACCCGGCGGTGCGCGGCCTGCTCAAGGTGGTGTTCCTGCCCAATTACAATGTCAGCCTGGCCGAAACCATCATTCCGGGGGCCGATCTTTCCGAGCAGATCTCGACCGCCGGCATGGAGGCCTCAGGCACCGGCAACATGAAGTTCATGGCCAATGGCGCGCTGACCATCGGCACCATGGACGGCGCCAATATCGAGATGCATCAGGCGGTGGGGCCCGAAAACATCGTGATCTTCGGCCTCAGCGCTGAGGCCGTGGCCGAGAAGCGGGCGCGCAGCGAAGTGCCGCGCAGCGCCATCGATGCCTCGCCCGACCTCAAGGAGGCCCTGGGCGCCATTGCCTCGGGCGTCTTCTCGCCCGACGATCGCAATCGCTATCGCGATCTGATCGGGGGGCTGTACGACCACGACTGGTTCATGGTGGCCCGCGATTTCGACGCTTATGCCGCAGCGCAGCGCCGGGTAGACGCGCTCTGGAACAACAAGCGCAAATGGTATGGCATGGCCATCCGCAACACCGCCAATGTGGGCTGGTTCTCGTCTGACCGCACCATTGCCCAATACGCCCAGGAGATCTGGGGCGTGCCGGTGAACAAGGGATAGGCCGTGACGCAAACCAGTTGGCAAGCCGACCCCGAGGAAATCGCCGCCATCGTGGCGGGGCGTCATTCCAACCCGTTTGGATTTCTCGGGCTGCATGAAACGGCCCAGGGGTGGGTGCTGCGAGCCTTCGTGCCCCACGCCCAAACCCTGAGCGCCCATGACGATGCGGGCCGAGAACTGGCTCAACTCGAGCTGCGCGATCCAGCTGGGTTCTTCGAGGCGCTGGTGCCGGTAACCGGGCGCATGCCGATCAGGCTGCGCGCGGCCAATGCCGGTGGCGCCTGGGAGCTGTTCGACCCTTATAGTTTCGGGCCGGTGCTGGGGCCGCTCGATGACTATTATATCGGGGAAGGCTCGCATCTGCGCCTGTTCGACCGGCTAGGGGCTCATGCCATCACCTTCGAAGGCGTGGCTGGAACGCATTTTGCCGTCTGGGCGCCCAATGCGCGCCGGGTGAGCGTGGTGGGGCCGTTCAACGACTGGGACGGCCGGCGTCACCCTATGCGGTTGCGCATCGACACCGGCATCTGGGAGGTATTCGTGCCCGATGTGGGGCCGGGCACCGTCTACAAATATGAACTCGTCGCCTCGGACGGGCGGCTTTTGCCGCTCAAGGCCGATCCTTATGCCCAGCAGGCCGAGATGCGGCCCCGCACCGCCTCGGTGGTGGCCGATCCTACCCCGTTCGACTGGACCGATGCCGACTATCTCGAAAAGCGCGCCAGGACCGACTGGCGACGCGTGCCGATGTCGATCTACGAGGTGCATCTGGGCTCCTGGCGCAAGCGTCCCGATGGCGGGTTTCTGAGCTACGACCAGCTGGCCGAGCAATTGGTGCCCTATGTGGCCGATCTGGGCTTTACCCATATCGAGCTCCTGCCGATCAGCGAGCATCCTTACGACCCCAGCTGGGGCTACCAGCCGACCGGGCTGTATGCGCCCACGGCGCGGTTCGGCGATCCGGCGGGCTTTGCGCGTTTCGTTGATGCCGCCCATGCGGCGGGGCTGGGTGTGATCCTCGATTGGGTTCCGGCTCATTTCCCCACCGACGAGCATGGGTTGTCCATGTTCGACGGCACCGCGCTTTACGAGCATGCCGATCCGCGCCAGGGCTTCCACCCGGACTGGAACACGGCGATCTACAATTTCGGGCGCAAGGAGGTGGTGAGCTACCTCGTTAACAATGCGCTGTTCTGGCTAGAGAAATTCCACATCGACGCCCTGCGCGTGGATGCCGTGGCCTCCATGCTCTATCTCGATTATTCGCGCCAGCCGGGGCAATGGGTGCCCAACCAGCATGGCGGCAATGAGAACCTGGAAGCGATCGACTTCCTGCGCCGGGTCAACAACGAGAGCTATCGGCTGCATCCTGGCACCTTCACGGTGGCCGAGGAATCGACGTCCTTTCCCGGGGTCAGCACGCCCACCCATGCGGGCGGCCTGGGCTTTGGCTTTAAATGGAACATGGGCTTCATGAACGATACTTTGCGTTACATGAGCCGCGAGCCGATCCATCGGCGCTTCCATCACCACGACCTCACATTCGGACTGCTCTACGCCTATTCGGAAAATTTCGTCCTGCCGCTCAGCCATGACGAAGTGGTGCACGGCAAGAAGTCGCTGCTCGACAAAATGCCAGGCGACGACTGGCAGCAATTTGCCAATCTGCGCGCCTATTACGCCTTCATGTGGGGCTATCCGGGCAAGAAGCTGTTGTTCATGGGCCAGGAGTTTGCCCAGCGCGACGAATGGAGCGAAGCGCGGGCGCTCGACTGGTGGCTGCTCGATGCGGGCATGCACGAGGGCATCTGGCGCCTGATCGGGGACCTCAACGCCGCCTATCGCGAACTGCCCGCGCTCCATGCGCGCGACAACGAGCCCGAAGGCTTCCAGTGGCTCATTGCCAACGATCAGGCTAATTCGATCCTGGCCTGGTCGCGCCACGCGCCCGATGCCGATCCGGTCGTGGTCATCACCAATTTCACCCCCGTGCCCCGCAGCAATTATCGCGTTCCCATGCCGAAGGCTGGGCGCTGGGTGGAGCGCATCAATACAGATTCTGGCTGGTATTCGGGATCCAACACCGGGAACCAAGGGGCAGTGATCGCGCATTTGGACAGCCAGGAAGGCTGGACCTATGCGGATCTCTATCTGCCGCCCTTGTCCACGCTGATCCTCAAATACGAGCCGACTTGAACCGGGAAGATCCGGGAGGGGGAGTAATGGTTGACTACCGAACACCGTCGCCGCTGGCGCGCGACACCATGGCCTATGTGCTGGCGGGTGGCCGCGGCACGCGCCTGATGGAATTGACGGACCGGCGTGCCAAGCCGGCGGTCTATTTCGGCGGCAAGTCGCGCATCATCGACTTTGCGCTGTCCAACGCTATCAATTCGGGTATCCGCCGCATTTCAGTGGCCACCCAGTATCAGGCGCACAGCCTGATCCGCCATCTGCAGCGCGGCTGGAACTTTCTGCGCCCCGAGCGTAACGAAAGCTTCGACGTGCTGCCTGCCAGCCAGCGCGTCAAGGAAGACATGTGGTATGCTGGCACCGCCGATGCGGTGTACCAGAACATGGATATCATCGAAGACTATGGTCCGCGCTATATCGTCATTCTGGCGGGCGATCATATCTATAAGATGGACTACGAAATCATGCTGCGCCAGCATGTGGACACGGGCGCCGACGTGACCATCGGCTGCCTTGAGGTGCCGCGCATGGAGGCGACCGCCTTTGGCGTGATGCATGTGGACGGGCGCGACCGCGTCATCGATTTCGTGGAAAAGCCCAAGGACCCGCCCGGGATTCCCGACAAGCCCGACACGGCCCTGGCCTCGATGGGCATCTATGTGTTCGAGACGCGGTTCTTGATGGAGCAGTTGCGTCGCGATGCGGCCACCGAAGGCTCGAGCCGCGATTTCGGCAAAGACGTGATCCCTTATATCGTCAAGAACGGCACGGCCTGGGCGCATCGCTTTACCCGCTCCTGCGTGCGCTCATCGAAAGAAGAGGTCTCTTATTGGCGCGACGTGGGCACGGTGGATGCCTATTGGGAAGCCAATATCGATCTGACCGACATCACGCCACAGCTCGATCTCTACGACAAGGATTGGCCGATCTGGACCTACGCCGAAATCACCCCGCCAGCCAAGTTCGTGCACGATTTCGACGGTCGGCGCGGCTCGGCGGTCAATTCGCTCGTCTCAGGCGACTGTATCGTTTCGGGCGGTGCGCTGCATCGCACGCTGCTGTCGACGGGCTCGCGCGTGCATTCCTATTCGGAACTAAGCGACTCGGTGATCCTGCCGGCCTGCACCATCGGGCGCCATGCCAGGCTTCATAAGGTGGTGCTCGATCGCGGCGTCACCATTCCCGAAGGCCTGGTGGTAGGCGAAGACCCGGTGGAAGATGCCAAGTGGTTCCGTCGCACCGAAAAAGGCGTGACGCTCATCACCCAGCCCATGGTCGATCGCTATCTGGCCAATCGCTGATGGAGGTCCTCTCGGTCGCCTCGGAGGTTTATCCGCTGGTCAAGACTGGCGGATTGGCCGATGTCGCGGGGGCGCTGCCTGGGGCGCTGGTCAAGCACGGGGTGCGCATGCGCACCCTGGTGCCGGGCTATCGCCGGGTGATCGACGGGCTCGACGAGTTCGTCGAGGCCGCCCACATTCCCGATCTGTTTGGCGGACCGGCGCGGCTCTTGGCCGGGCACGGTGCCGGCATCGAGATCCTGGCCATCGATGCGCCCCATCTCTACGACCGGGATGGCGGGCCCTACGTCGACGAGCGCGGGCAGGACTGGCCCGACAACTGGCAGCGCTTTGCCGCGCTGTCCTTCATGGCCGCCGAGATCGCGCGGGGCCTGATCTCGGGCTATTATCCGCAGATCGTGCATTGCCACGATTGGCAAGCCGGGCTGGCACCGGCCTATCTGCGCTTTGGCGGCTTCGCCGCCAAAAGCGTGATGACGGTGCACAATCTGGCGTTTCTAGGCTGGTATGAGCGAGGGGTGTTTCCGGCGCTGCGGCTGCCCGGTGAGGCCTTTTCGATCAACGGCGTCGAATTTTACAATGGTGTGAGCTATCTCAAGTCCGGCTTGGCCTGTGCCGATGCCATCACCACGGTCAGCCCCACTTATGCCAGCGAAATCCGCACGCTGGGCCAGGGCATGGGGTTTGAAGGCCTGCTCAACAGCCGGGCGGCCGACCTCCACGGCATTCTGAACGGTATCGACACCAGCGTGTGGGATCCAGCCCATGACGGCGCCCTTACGCGGACCTATCGAGCCGGTTCGGTGCATCACAAGGCGCCCAACAAGGCGGCTTTGGCGCAACGCTTCGAACTCGAGCAGGGCGACGGGCCGCTGTTTGCCGTGGTCAGCCGCCTGACCCAGCAAAAGGGCATGGACATGCTGCTCGATGTGCTCGAGGGACTGGTGGCCCTGGGCGGCCGGCTGGTGGTGCTTGGCTCGGGCGAACGCGGGCTCGAAGACGGCTTCCGCCGCGCCACCGAACGCTTTGCCGGCAAAGTGGGCCTGTTTACCGGCTATGACGAGAGCCTGAGCCATCTGGTGCAGGGCGGGGCCGATGCGATACTCGTGCCCTCGCGCTTCGAGCCGTGCGGGCTGACCCAGCTGATCGGGCTGCGCTATGGCACCGTGCCCGTGGTGGCCCGGGTGGGCGGGCTGGCCGATACGGTGATCGATGCCAATCCGGCTGCCCTGGCCGCCGATGCAGCGACGGGGATCGTATTTTCACCCGTCACTGCGCACCAGCTCTATGAAGCCATTCGCCGCACCGTGGCGCTCTATCAGGACGAAAAGGAATGGCGGCGGCTGCAGCGTCGCGCCATGCGCGCCGACGTCTCCTGGGACGCCAGCGCCCTCCATTACGTCGAACTCTACAAAAGTCTCATCGGACACTAGGCCATGACCATTACCCAGATTTCCACCACGCCCTATGCCGATCAGAAGCCGGGCACTTCGGGCCTGCGCAAGCGCGTGCCGGTATTCCAGCAGCCCAATTACGTCGAGAACTTCATCCAGTCGATCTTCGACAGCCTGGAGCACTTCCGCGGCAAGACGTTGGTGATTGGCGGAGATGGGCGCTTCTACAACGATGTGGTGGTGCAAAAGGCCATCAGGATCGCGGCGGCCAATGGCGTTGGCAAGGTGCTGGTGGGGCAGGGCGGCCTGCTCTCCACCCCGGCGGCCAGCCATGTCATTCGCCACCACAAGGCTTTTGGCGGCATCGTCTTGTCGGCCAGCCACAATCCCGGTGGCCCGGATGGCGATTTCGGCATCAAATACAATGTCTCCAATGGCGGGCCGGCGCCCGAAAAGATCACTGAGGCCGTCTACGCCCGCAGCCAGGTGATCGACAGCTACAAGATCATCGATGCCCCCGACATCGATCTATCTCGGGTCGGCACGCAGATGTGCGGGCCCATGAGCGTGGAAGTGCTCGATCCGGTGGCCGATTATGCCCGGCTGATGGAGCTGTTGTTCGATTTCGACGCTATCGCCGCGATGTTCGCCAATGGCTTTTCGATGCGCTTTGATGCCATGCATGCCATTACCGGGCCCTATGCCACCGAAATCCTGGAGCGGCGCCTGGGCGCGGCGCCGGGCACGGTGGTCAACGGCACACCGCTGCCTGATTTCGGCGGCGGTCATCCCGATCCCAACCTCGTGCACGCCAAGGAACTGTTCGACCTGATGATGTCGCCCGAGGCGCCAGATTTCGGCGCGGCGTCGGATGGCGACGGAGACCGCAATCTCATCATCGGGCGCAATCGCTTCGTCACGCCCTCCGATTCGCTGGCGGTTCTGGCCGCCAATGCGCACCTTGCCCCGGGCTATCGCGGCGGCATTGCGGGCATTGCCCGCTCCATGCCCACCAGCGCTGCCGCCGACAAGGTAGCCGAAAAGCTCGGCATCGAGATGCACGAGACCCCCACGGGCTGGAAATTTTTCGGCAATCTGCTCGATGCCGGGCGGGTGACCATTTGCGGGGAAGAAAGCGCCGGCACCGGCTCCAACCACGTGCGTGAAAAGGACGGGTTGTGGGCCGTGCTGCTCTGGCTCAACGTGATCGCCAAGCGCGGGCAGAGCGTGGACCAGATCATGACCGATCATTGGGCCACCTATGGCCGCAACTACTATACGCGGCATGATTACGAGGAAGTCGACGGCGCCATTGCCAACCAGCTGGTGACCGATGCGCGCGCCAAGCTGCACGAATTGGTGGGGCAGACCCTGGCCGATCGCACCGTGAGCTATGCCGACGATTTCAGCTACAGCGACCCGGTGGACGGCTCGACCAGCGGCAAGCAGGGCCTGCGGATCGGCTTTGCCGATGGCAGCCGCATCGTCATGCGCCTGAGCGGCACCGGCACTGTGGGGGCCACGCTGCGCCTTTATGTCGAGCGCTTCGAGCCGGCGGATGGCGACCACGGGCTCGACACCCAGGAGACGCTGGCCCCGCTGATCAATCTGGCCGACAGCCTGTTTGAAATTGCCGCGCGTACCGGGCGTGGGGCGCCCACGGTCATTACCTGAGATCACCTGTCCAGTGCTCATAGAACTCGTCAAGGGCGGTGGCGCAGCCGATGTGCTGGGCGCCACCGTCACGCCAAATGGCGTCAATTTCGCCGTCTATTCGGAAACCGCTTCGGCCATCCTGGTGTGCCTGTTTGATGCCGAAGATCGCGAGATCTTCCGGGCTGAGTTGGATGGACATGAGGGGGCCATCCATTACGGGTTGATCGTGGGCATCGGGCAGGGGGCGCGCTATGGCCTGCGGGCCGAAGGGCGGTTCGACCCCGGGCAGGGCTATCATTTCGACAGGCGCAAGCTCCTTGTCGATCCCTATGCGCGCTGGATCGATCGGCCGTTCCGCCGGCATCCGGCGCTGCTGTCCTGGCCCGAGACCGGTATCGACACGGCGCCGCTAGTGCCCAAGGCGCGAGTGTGGCAAAGCGGGGCCAAGCCGCTGGCACCGCGCCGCCGCGCCCCCGAGATGGTCTACGAACTCAATGTGCGCGGCTACACCAAACTGCATCCGGACGTGCCCGAGGGGCTGCGCGGCACCTTGGCCGGGCTGATGGAAGCCCCGATCCTGAAACACCTCGAGCGCATCGGCGCCGATTGCGTGGAGCTGCTGCCAGTTGCGGCCTGGGTGGACGACAACCACCTGCCGGGATTGGGGCTGACCAATGCGTGGGGCTACAACCCCATCACCTATTTTGCCCCCGACCCGCGCCTGGCTCCTAATGGTCCGCACGAGCTGCGCGCCCTGACCGAGCTTTACCGTCGCCACGGCATTTCGGTGGTGCTGGACGTCGTTTACAACCATACGGGCGAAAGCGACGACATGGGCCCGGTGCTCAGCCTCAAGGGGCTCGATGCGCTGACCTATTATCGGCATGTCGCGCGGGACGGGCGGCAGGTGCTGATCAATGACGCGGGCACGGGCAACACCCTGGCTTGCGACCATCCGGCGGTGCAGCGGCTGGTGATAGAAAGCCTGCGCCATTGGGTGGAAGAAGAGGGCGTTTCGGGCTTTCGCTTCGATCTGGCTACCGTGCTGGGGCGCGAGCCCGGCTTCAACCCACAGGCGCAGTTGCTGCAGGCGATCAAGGCCGACCCGGTGCTCTCGCGCACCATTCTGATCGCCGAACCCTGGGATATCGGCCCGGGGGGCTATCAGCTGGGGCGGTTCGGCAAGCCCTTCCACGAATGGAACGACACCTATCGCGACGAGATCCGCCGCTTCTGGCGCGGCGATGGCCGGATTGGTGCTTTGGCCAGCAAGGTGGCGGGCTCGGCCGAAATCTTCGATTTCGACCACCGGCGGCCCAGCAGCGGGGTCAATTTCCTGGCCGCCCATGACGGCTTCACGCTGATTGATCTGGTGAGTTATCAACACAAGCACAACGAGGCCAATGGCGAGCACAACCGCGATGGCCATGGCGAGAACAGCTCCTGGAATTGCGGGGTGGAGGGCCCCAGCAGCGACCCGGCCATAGCGGCAGCGCGGCTGATCGACATGCGGGCGCTGTTGGCAACACTCATGGTGTCGCGCGGCCTGCCCATGCTGCAGCAGGGCGATGAGATGGGTCGCACCCAGCAGGGCAACAACAATGCCTATGCCCAGGACAATGCGATTACCTGGGTGGACTGGGCTCGGGCCGATACCGATCTCATCGACTACGTTGCCGCGCTGGTCGCCTTGCGCCGGGCACATCCGGCGCTGCATCAGGATCATTTCTTGACCGGGCACGAGCGTCACGGCAGCCGCGACGTGGTGTGGCTGCATCCAGAGGGGCGGGAGATGACGACCCATGACTGGGAGACCAGCCCGGCCGATGTGTTGGGCATGCAGCTGACGGTCGAAGCGGACAGGATTTTGGTGTGGTTCAACCGCGCAGCCGAGCCGGTCGTCGCGCGTTTGCCAGACGAATCAAATGCTTGGGGCGTGCTGCTTAGCTCGAACCGCATGAACCCGTCGGACCCTGGGGCGGGGCGGATCGGCCTGCCGCCGCGGTCCGTAACGGTGCTGGGGGCGCCTCAGGGTGGCACCAAAGCCACAGTCTGAGAGCCATCGTGCACCGTTTCAAGTTCGTCGCCTCAAAGGGATTGCGCTTGGGGTAGCGATGGCCAAGTTTCGCGGGGCTGCTTCACACATGCTTTTCCGATTGACTGCTTAGGCTCGGTCGGGCGCCGGGGTAATCAAGGTGCTTGTCGCTCATCTTTCCGATATTCACGCTGAAGACGACGCTGAGTCGCTCATCGCGCTGTTTCGCGCGCTCGACTATTTGCGTCCCATTCGGCCCGACGCCGTGCTGGTGAGCGGGGACATCGCCAATAAGCCCTGGACGCGCGGCTATATGCTGGCGCGCCAGGTGCTGGGCTCGGTCGATATGCCTATCTACATGCTGCCGGGCAATGTGGATGGCCGCGAAGCCATGCGCGCCGCGTTTTCGGAGCACCGCTACTGGCCTAAGTTCGGGCCCATGCATTTCAGCCGGGCCATCGAGGAAATGCGGTTGGTGGCGCTGGACGTGACCGTGCCGGGCGAGAGCTACGGGCAGGCCGGGGCGCGCGATCTCAAATGGCTGCAGGAGCAGGTCAACACGGGCAGCCCGCTGCCGGTGATCGTGATGACCCATCAGCATCTGTTTGCCACCGGCATGGAGCGAATCGACCGCAATATGTGCGTCAACGGCGATGCGGTGCTCGACATTCTCAATCAAGCTGCCGATCCGGTGGTGGCGGTGGTGTGCGGCCACGGCCATCGGCCCACGGTGACCTGGCTGGGCAAGTTCTTCGGCATCATGGCGCCGTCGCTGACGCGCGCCAATCCGGTGTGCTATGAGGGCCGCGGCGTGCCGCTGGTCAGCGACGCGCCGGGCATGATGCTCTACGAACTCGTGCGCGGGCATTTGACGGCCCAGTTCGTTTCGTTTGCCTGAAAACTCTGCTTGCTAGGTGGGCGCCTGAAATCCCAGCTGCGCATAAAGCGCCTGGGCCTTACTGTTGCCGGCCTCGACCTTTAGGGCGACCGCTGCGGCGCCGCGCGCGGCAAACGCCGCTAGCGCCGTGAGGACGAGGGCGCTGCCCACCCCTTTGCCGCGCCACTGAGGCAAGACCACAAGATCCTTGATGAAGGCCGAGGTCCAGCACTGGCAAAGGCCGATGGGCTCTTCCCCACTAACGGCCACGAACACCAGCTCGGGATCGTATTCGCTATCGTTGACCAGGGCCGTCCACCAACTCGCACATTCGCCCGCCGTGCCGCCGCCTTGGGCATAACCGGCGACCAGGAGCGCGTGCAACTGCTCGGGCGAAAACTGCCCTGCCGGTGCCAGGGCAACGCCTGGCGGCCAGATTGGGGCGGGCAAGGGGCCATCGAGAGGGCGCGACAATAAGATCGGGGGCATGGCAGAACTATTCGGCGGCGGCTGCGGGGCGCAGCCCGCCCATGGCTTCAATGAACCCGATGATCTGATCGAGGCTCTCCCGGCGCAACAAGTCGGTAAAGACATAGGGCCGTCCCTGGCGCACCTTGATGGTATCGGCCTCCATCACCTCCAGGCTCGCCCCCACATGAGGGGCCAGATCGGTGTGGGTGATCACCAGCAGGTCGGAGCGGGAAATGGCGGGGCCGCCCTTGCGCGGGATCTTTTCGCCCTGAGCCACGGAGATGACGTAAAGCGTGATGTCGGCCAGATCGGGCGAGAAGGTGGCCGCCAGGTTGTCGCCACCGCTTTCGATCAGGACGATGTCGAGATCGGGGAAACGTGCGTTGAGATCGGCAATGGCGGCAAGATTGAGCGAGGCATCTTCGCGAATGGCGGTGTGCGGGCAGCCCCCGGTTTCCACCCCCACGATGCGGTCTTCCGAGATGGCCTGGGCCCGCGTCAGGATCAGGGCATCTTCGCGGGTGTAGATGTCGTTGGTGACCACCGCCATGGAATAGCGGTCGCGCATGGCCTTGAGCAGCATTTCGCATAGCGTCGTCTTGCCCGACCCGACCGGGCCGCCAATGCCGACGCGCAATGGACCGTTTGAACTCATCACAACACCCTCAGGAGCACGAGCAGCAGAAAGCCGATGCCGATGGCAAGGCTGAGCGGCGAGTATGTCTTGCGATCGAGCGTTCGAAAAGGCTCGGCGGGCGTTCTGGCCTGCCAGGCGGCGGAAAATCCGATGACGCCGCGCGCCAGGAACATGAGCCCCACCAGCGTGCCCAGCAGGCTGAGGCCCAACCCCCCGGCCCCGTGATCGGCCAGGCCCAGCGCCACGATGCCGGCAAAGAGCAGGGCGATGGAAAACACGAACAGCACCAGGCCGTTGGGCATGGCCTCAATGCTGGGCTGGCCGGAAATGGACTGGGCCAAGAGCTTGCGGTTGCGGATGGGCCAGGAGCGACCAAAGGCCCAGAGCAGCAGGGCCAGGCTCGCCGCCAACAGGGGAATGAACACCAGCGCGGCAATGAACATGCTCATGATCTGAAAATTCGCGGTTGCAGGGTTTCGTGCGCCATGGCGGCGATGTCGGCGGCGTAGCCGATGCCGCCAAGCTGCGCAAGGCCGGCCTGCTGGGCCAGTTCGGCCCGTGCCGCCACCATGGGCTCGAGCCCCGCCATGATACGCAGGCCATCGGTCTGGCCCAGCGGCACCAGACGAATGGCGACCGAAACCTGGCTATGGCAAGCCGCGGTGAGAAAGGCGATGAGCGTGGGCCCCAAGGCAACGCCATGGGCCGCCGCAACTGCGCCCACGGCGATCGAATAGGGGCATTGCGCGGGCAGGCGCGCCAGCACGGGATCGGGCCAGGCGTTTGCAGCCAGCCTGAAGGCCTGGCCGGTGATGAGGGTCTCCTCATGGCGCTCGCGGGCCGAGATCAGCGCCAGGGCGAGTTCGGCGAGCTCTGCCAGCGCCGGGCCATCGGCAAACACGCGCCAGGCCTGGGCCATAAGAATGGCATCATTGTGCAGGCCGCCATGGCTGAGGCTGCCCGCGATCCAGTCGCGCACGCTCTGGGCATCGATGGTGCGGCCCGTGGCGATGGCGGTTTCCAGCCCGCTTGAATAGGCGAAGGCACCCACAGGGAAAGCGGGAGACAGCCAGGTCAAAAGGCGCTGCAGCGCCAGGGTGTCGGTCATGTATTGCGCAGCACGTGGTTGGTGTCGCCATGGCTGTGATAGGCGCCTTCGAGCGGGCCGAAGGGCTCGGAGATTTCGGTAACCGTCGCGCCCAGCCCCAGCAGCATGGCCTTGAGCACGTGATCGCGGCGGATCAGGACGCGCAGGCCCAGGCCTTCCCACTCCTCAGTGATCTGGGCCGGGACGTGGCGATTGCCCAGATGCCAGCACAGCTGCATCAGGTGCACCCTATCGCGGCCACGAATCTCGAACAGCTCTTCCTCGGCGGCCATCACTTCCACCTGCCAGCCGTTTTCCAGCACCAGGGTGTAGCCTTGATCGAGAGTCACCGGTTCGGGGAAATCCACCAGCACGAAATCGCCATGCACTAGTTCGAGCCGACGGCGGCGTACGCGGCGTTCGTCGCTCTTGAGCAGCAGCAGGTCCCAGCAGGATCCTTTGCGTTCCCCAGGTTTGAGGACGGTTGCGACGCGGTAAGTTTGCTTCATCATGCCAAGCCGTAGACCAAGGGCTTCCCAACCCGGGGGCAACCCTAGCCTGCCCGGCGCGAAGGGGAAAGCATAAGGCTCAGGGGGTGTTGGTAAATTCCATGCAGGTGGCGATCGGATCGGCATCTTCCCCTTGCGTCAGATCGTAGAGGCTGGCCTCTGGACCACGCGTCCACCACACATACTGATTGGAGGCATAACGCGCGCCCGATGCCGACAGCACCGAAACGAACAGCAGGTCTTCGCCCTCGACCGGCACGATGGCCAAAAAGTTGGGCTGCACGTTGAGATAATGCACGTCAAAGCTCTCCAGGCCCTCGCAGTCATAGCGCATCGTCGTGCGCTCGCCATCACCTGGGCCCAGATCGAGCGTTATGGCGCTATCGAGCGCCAGGGCCGGGGCGGCGGTGAGCATGAGGGACGCGGCAAAAAGGACTGGCAGACGCATGGGCTTGGCCTTTCTGGCTGATGACCGAGCCAGAATGGGGTGCGAGCAGGGCGGAAGTTGGGCCTAGCTCAGAAGAGCAAACACCACCCCATAGGCCAACGCGCCCGCAAGCGTGGCAATGGCGACGTTGCGGCGCCAGAGGAAAGCGAGGACTACGGTCAGCGAGCCGATGGCGGTGGGGCCGATGGTGGCCAGTTGCAGCGACAGGCCGGGCAGGATGGAGGCGGTAAACAGGGTGGCGATCGCAGCCGGGCCCATGCCGGCCAGGAATCGCCCGAGAGGGCCGTTCTGGGTGGCCTGGCCCAAAGGCAGGCGGGTGGGCAAAAAGCGGAAGAGATAGGTGCCCAGGCCCACGACCACGGCGACCACCATAAGGGTAAGGTTCATCGCTGGGACACCCGGCGACGTTCGAGATTGACCAGTCCCGCGCTGGCGCCGCCAATCATGCCGGCCAGAATGCCCCAGGTGGTGGAAATCAGCACGGTGACCAGCACGCAGACCAATCCCGCTGTGAGGATGACCGGGATCTGTGGGCGCGTCAGGATCGAGAGCAGCAGCGACAGGAACAGGGCGGGCAGCATGAAGCCCAGCGCCGCATCCACGGCCGGCCAGGCTTCGAGCGCACCCCCGCCCAGGCTGGCGCCGACGCCCGTGCCCAACACCCAGGCGGCGTAGGCGCCCAAGCCCAAGCCCAGCATGAAAGGCTCGCTCCAACGTCCGGGCTGGCGGGCCAAGGTGCCGATGGCGGCGGCAAAGACTTCATCGGTCAACCCGAAGGCCCAGGCCCAGGAAAACCGGGTGCGCGCCTGTTCTCTGGCCTTTTCAAGCAGCGAAGGGCCATAGAGCAGGTGCCGCAAATTCATCGCCAGCAGCGTCAGGATGGTGACGATGGCCGGGCTGGCGCTGGCCAGGAGCGCCAAAGCGACGAACTGGGCGGCCCCGGCATAGACGACCAGCGACAGGAACACCGCCTCGAAGGCCGAGAAACCGGCTTTGGTGGTGGCGACCCCGAAGGAAAAGGCGATGGGGAAATAGCCAATGGCAATGGGCAGGCTTTGGGCAAGACCATCGCGGAAACTGGGGGAAGACGACATGGCACCGGCGCTGGCGTAATGAGGCGCCGGAGCTATAGCAGCGGGCCGGGCAGGGCTGAACCGCAAATATCAGCCGCTGCCCGGATGGGCCTGCCTTAAAACAGGAAGTAGCGCTGCGCCATCGGCAGCTCGGTGGCAGGTTCGCAGGTCAGCAACTCCCCGTCGGCACGCACCTCATAGGTTTCCGGGTCCACCTCGATATGAGGCGTGGCCGCATTGTGCACCATGCTGGCCTTGCCGATGCCAGAGCGGGTGTTTTCCACCGCCACCATGGCCTTGGCCACGCCCAGCCTGTCGCGCAGCCCATCGTCGAGCGCGGCCTGGGACACGAAGGTCACCGAGGAATTGGTGCGCAGCTTGCCATAGGCGCCGAACATGGGGCGGTAATGCATGGGTTGGGGCGTGGGAATGGACGCATTGGGATCGCCCATGGGCGCGGCCACGATGGAGCCGCCCATCAGCACCATTTCCGGTTTGACGCCGAAAAACGCCGGGTTCCAAAGCACCAGATCGGCGCGCTTGCCCACTTCGAGCGAGCCGATATGGCGGCTCATGCCGTGGGTTATGGCGGGGTTGATGGTGTATTTGGCGATGTAGCGCTTGACCCGGGCATTGTCGTTATCCCCGGTCTCCTCGGGCAGGCGGCCGCGCTGGCGCTTCATCTTGTCGGCGGTCTGCCAGGTGCGGATGATCACCTCGCCCACCCGGCCCATGGCCTGGCTGTCCGAGGAGATCATGGAGAAGGCGCCCATGTCGTGCAGGATGTCTTCGGCCGCGATGGTTTCCTTGCGGATGCGGCTTTCGGCAAAGGCCACGTCCTCGGGGATGGAGGGCGAAAGGTGGTGGCACACCATCAGCATGTCGAGATGCTCGGCGATGGTGTTGCGCGTATAGGGCCGGGTGGGATTGGTGGACGAGGGCAGGACGTTGGGCAGGCCCGCCACCTTGATGATGTCGGGCGCATGCCCGCCGCCGGCGCCTTCGGTGTGGAAGGCATGGATGGTGCGGCCCTTGAAGGCTGCCACCGTGTCTTCCACAAAGCCGCTTTCGTTGAGCGTGTCGGTGTGGATCATCACCTGCACGTCGAAGGCATCGGCCACCGACAGACAATTGTCGATGCTGGCCGGGGTGGTGCCCCAGTCCTCGTGCAGCTTGAGGCAGGAGGCGCCGGCCAGGATCATTTCCTCGAGCGGGGCTGGCAGCGACGCATTGCCCTTGCCCGCCAGCGCCAGGTTCATGGGAAAGGCATCGAAGGCCTCGATCATGCGGCCCAGATGCCAGGTGCCGGTGCAAGTGGTGGCCAAGGTGCCATGGGCCGGGCCGGTGCCCCCGCCCAGCATGGTGGTGATGCCGCTCATCAGCGCTTCCTCGATCTGCTGAGGCGCGATGAAGTGGATGTGGGCATCCATGCCGCCTACGGTCAGAATGCGGCCCTCGCCCGCGATCACTTCGCTGGCCGGCCCGATGACGATGTTGACGCCCGGCTGGGTATCGGGATTGCCGGCCTTGCCGATGGCGGCGATCAGCCCGTCGCGCAGGCCGATATCGGCCTTGTAGATGCCGGTAACGTCCACCACCAGGGCGTTGGTGATGACGGTATCGACCGCACCGGCCTTGCGGGTGATCTGGCTCTGGCCCATGCCGTCGCGGATCACCTTGCCGCCGCCGAACTTGACCTCTTCGCCATAGGTGGTGAAGTCCTTTTCCACCTCGATGAAAAGTTCGGTATCGGCCAGCCGCACCCTGTCGCCGGTGGTGGGGCCATACATGTCGGCATAGGTGGCGCGGGAGATGCGAGCGGGCATGGCAGGCCTTTCCAAAGCGGTCATTTCGCTTTGTAACTCAAGCGCCAAACCGCCCCTGTGTCCAGTGCCTTGGCATGGCCCATGCCGCAGCAGAACAGCGTTGTAGCCGCACAAGCCGAGCTCCATGATGTCATTGTAACGACACTGCGGTTTAAGTATAAGATAGGCTGGGGCAATCGAAGAGTCGGGCAGGGGACCCTACAATGAAATATTCAGTGCAAATTGCGCTTGGTTTTGCGGTACTCGCGGCAGGCGTGGGCGCTGCTGCGGCCGAACCGTCGGTAGAGCGCGGCAGCTATCTGGTGAACTCCATTGCTGCCTGCGGCAGCTGCCACACGCCCATGGGCCCGCAGGGCTTCGACCAGACCAAGGATCTGGGTGGGCGACTGGTGGAGGAATCGCCGGCATTTACGGCCTATGCGCCCAACATCACGCCGGCCGGGCGCGTGGCGCAGTGGTCCGATGACGAACTGGTCAAGGCCATTCGCGAAGGCATCCGGCCCGACGGTTCGCTGATCGGCCCGCCCATGCCCTTCGAGGTTTACAAGGGCCTGTCCGATACCGACGTGCGCTCCATCGTGGCCTATCTGCGCACCGTGCCGGCAGTAGACAACGAAGTGCCGGCCTCGACCTATAACATCCCCCTGCCGCCCGCCTATGGTCCGCCCGTCACCACGGTTGCGGACGTGCCCGAAGGCATTACTGCCGAATATGGAGAATATCTGGCAGGTCCGGTGGGTCACTGCATCGTCTGCCACACCCCGTTCGGTCCCGATGGGCAGGCCCAGTTCGAAACTTCGCTGGGTGCCGGCGGCAATGAGTGGCACGGCCCGTGGGGCACGTCGGTTTCGGCCAATCTGACCCCGACCGGGCTTTCGGGCTATTCGGATGCCGAAGTGGTGCAGATGATCACTACAGGTACCCGGCCCGACGGCTCGCCGATGTTCCCGCCCATGGCATATAACTATTATGCGCAGATGAAAGCCGAGGACGTGCAGGCCATCGTGACCTATCTGCGCACGCTGCCGCCCAAGCCGTAATGGAAAACCGGGCGCCGGGTATGCCTCGGCGCCCTTGTTCCGAGGCTCAGGCCTTTTTGGGCTCTTCTTCGCGCACGGGGGCGCCGCTTTTCCGATGCGCGACGATGGCCTCGTCGATCAGCCGATCGAACAGGGCTTCGCCGCCGCGAATGTCAGGGTCTTTCTGGGTGCGGGCTACCAGGGACATGGCCAAAAGCTGGACGGCATAGGCATCGAAGTCCTTGCCTTCCAGATAGAGCCGGTTGCCATTGGTCTCCATCTCCTTGAGCAGCCAGCGAAAGCTCTCGGCCGTCAGGCCGCGCTTGAGTTCGCTCCAGCTCTTGACCCCGGCATCTTCGCTCAGCCGCCGCCCCAGCCGCCCGATGGCGGCCATGGCTTTAGGATCTTTGATGCCATGGCTTTGCAGGTCGTTATAGACCGAGGCCATGCGGTGCTTGAACTCTTCTTCCTTGGTCGCCATGGCTCCATCCGTATCGCGCGTGGTTGTCGCCCGGTTAGCATAGCCGGCGGCCAGCCGCGAGTTGTTTCAGAGCTTGCCCATCACCATCTGGCGGAAGCCATAGACGGTGCGGTTGCCCGAAAGCGGCACCAGCCGCACCTCGCGCGTCTGTCCCGGCTCGAAGCGCACGGCGGTGCCGGCCGCGATGTCGAGCCGCATGCCGCGCGCCTTGTCGCGATCAAAGCGTAGGCCCGCATTGGTTTCGAAGAAGTGGTAGTGCGAGCCTACCTGGATCGGGCGATCGCCGCTATTGGCCACTTCCAGCGTGACCGCCTCAGCGCCCACGTTGAGCTCGATATCGCCGGCCTTAGTAATAATTTCTCCGGGGATCATTGGCGGGCTCCTCAGCGAATGGGCTGGTGCACGGTCACCAGCTTGGTGCCGTCGGGGAAGGTGGCTTCCACCTGCACGTCGTGGATCATTTCGGCGATGCCGTCCATCACCTGCTCGCGGGTGATGACATGGGCCCCCGCTTCCATCAGCTCGGCCACCGAGCGGCCGTCGCGGGCGCCTTCCACTACGAAATCGGAGATCAGCGCGATGGCTTCGGGATGGTTGAGCTTGACGCCGCGTTCCAGGCGCCGGCGCGCCACCATGGCGGCCATCGAGATCAAAAGCTTGTCTTTTTCGCGGGGGGTCAGGTTCATGGGCGGGCTTTCAACCTTCACGTGGTCCAAAGGCGGGGCAGGGCGGCGGCCCCGGTCAGCTGCGTCAGTATTGGGACGATGCGGCGGCGCAAGTCCAGCCCCGATTTGGCGAAGGCGCGCACGACCAGCCGCTCGCCGATGGCGCTGGCGGCAATGCCGGCATCGGCCGGCAGGATCTCGCGAATACGGGCTAGGCGCCGATCGGCATCGGGGCCGAGATAAAGCAGGCTGGCAAAGGCATTGGCCCCGTCGAGCAACGAAAGGCCGTCACGTTCCAGATCAGGATTTTCGCCGAGCCGCGTGGCTTCCGCGTGTATGAGCCTGCCATTGCGGCGCACGCGCCAGCTGTCGGAAAACCGGGCATGGCGTGCGGTTTCGCCCATGGCATCGCGCCCCAACAGCACCGCTTCGACGGCGCACAGCGTGGCATTGCCCACCAGGTCGATCTCGATGGTGCGTTCGAGCCGGCCATGCTCGAACAGGATGGTTTCCTGGGGCAGCCAATCGAGATGGGCGCCGTCCTCCACGCGCAGGCGAGTGGCGAGCGTCGCGGCAGGGCCGGTGCTGCGATAGACACGCTCGCAGGCTTGGGTGGTGACCACCAGATGCCCGCCGGGCGCGGCGGTGACGGACCAGTCGATGGCGTCGCCCCCGCACAGGCCCCCGGCGGTATTGATCAGCACAGCTTCGAGAGCGCGCGAATGGGTATGGGGCAGCCTGATCTTGGCGCAGCCCTCCTGGAACAGCCGGTCGAGCCGGGTGATTCCGTCGCGCTGCTTGGTGAGAATGCGGCCGGTGCCGCGCGCGCGCTGCAGGGCCGGGGCAGGCATGGACATGGGTCAGACCATCAGATGTCGGCGCACCTCGGGCAGGTCCAGATCGCTGGCCGGGCCTGCGTGCTGGATCTCGCCGCGATCCATTACATAGATGTCGTCGGCAATCTCCCGGCAAAAGTCCAGAAATTGTTCGACTAGCAGAATGGTCATGCCCTTCTCGTCGCGCAGGAACTGCAGGGCCCGGCCGATATCCTTGATGATCGAGGGCTGGATGCCCTCGGTGGGCTCGTCCAGCACCAGCACCTTGGGTCGGGTGACCAGCGCGCGGCCAATGGCCAATTGCTGCTGCTGGCCACCCGAGAGGTCACCGCCGCGCCGGCCCAGCATGGACTTGAGCACGGGGAAGAGGTCGAAGATGAAGGGCGGAATGGTGCGGTCGGCGCGCTTGAGGCCGGCATAGCCGGTCTCGAGGTTTTCCTTGACGGTTAGAAGCGGGAAGATCTCGCGCCCCTGCGGCACATAGCCGATGCCCATGCGCGCGCGCTTGTAGGGCGGGGCCTTGCGCAGCACTTCCTGGTTGAACTCGATCTCGCCTGAAGAAATGGCATTGATGCCGGTGATCGCGCGCAGCGTGGAGCTTTTGCCCACACCGTTGCGGCCCAGAACGGCCGTAATTCGCCCCGGCTTGGCCTCGATGCTGATGCCGCGCAGCGCCTGGGCCGCTCCGTAGTGGAGGTCAATGGCGCGGATGGAGAGGGCTGAGGTCATGACGGGCACCTGAAGGCGGCAAGGGGAGTGGGGCGGGGCATCGGCTCAGCGCCCCAGATAGCGTTCGATCACCTGGGGATTGGCGCTCACCTGGTCGAGCGTGCCCTCGGCCAGCACCGTGCCTTCGGCCAGGCAGGTAACGCGCGCGCCCAATTCGCGCACAAAGCTCATATCGTGCTCGACCACTACAACCGAGCGCGTGGTGGAAATTTCGCGCAGCAGCTTGGCGGTTTCCTCGGTTTCGCTGTCGGTCATGCCGGCTACGGGTTCGTCGACCAGTAGCAGCTTGGGGTCCTGGGCCAGCAGCATGCCGATTTCGAGCCACTGCTTTTGCCCATGGCTGAGATCGGCGGCCAGATGGTCCTTGCGGGCCGTCAGCCGCACGGTGTCGAGGATCTGGGTGATGCGGTCGGCATCGTCCTTCGATAGCGTGTAGAACAGGGTGGCAAGCACGCCGCGCGGCTTTTTGAGCGCCATTTCCAGATTGTCCCACACGGTATGGCTTTCAAACACGGTGGGTTTCTGGAACTTGCGGCCAATGCCAAGATTGGCGATGGCCGCTTCGTCGAGCTTGGTCAGATCGGTGCGGCCATCAAACAGCACCTCGCCGTCATCGGGACGCGTCTTGCCGGTGATGATGTCCATCATCGTGGTCTTGCCCGCGCCATTGGGGCCGATAATGGCCAGCATTTCGGCCGGGTGCACGATGATGGAGAGCTTGTTGAGCGCCTTGAACCCATCGAAGGACACCGACACACCGTCGAGATAGAGCATGGTCTTGGTCTTGTCGGTCATGGTTCACTCCGCCGGATTGGGCGTGGGATTGGCCGCCACGCGCGGCTGGGCGGCCTGGGCGCCAGTATCGAGCGGCGTGGAATTCTCCCGCTTGGCCCGCACCTGGCGCCACTGATTGAGCAGGCCCACCAGGCCCTTGGGCATGAACAGGGTGACGAAGACGAACAGCGCGCCCAGGGCGAACAGCCACAATTCGGGCAGGGCGCCGGTGAAGTAGGACTTGCCCAGATTGACCACCACGGCCCCGATGATGGGCCCGATAATGGTGCCGCGCCCGCCCACGGCGGTCCAGATCACCACCTCGATGGAGTTGGCCGGATCGAATTCGCCCGGATTGATGATGCCGACCTGGGGGACATAAAGCGCCCCGGCAATGCCGGCCATCACCGCCGATACGGTGAAGGCGAAGAGTTTTACGTATTCCACGCGATAGCCCAGAAAGCGCGTGCGGCTTTCGGCGTCGCGCACCGCGATCATCACCTTGCCCAGCTTGGAATTGACGATCATCGAACACACCAGCACCGAGAGCGCCAGGGTGATGGCGGTAGCCGCAAACAGGGCCGCACGCGTGGTATTGGCTGCGATGGGTTGGCCCAGAATGTCCTTGAAATCGGTCAGCCCGTTATTGCCGCCAAAGCCCATGTCGTTGCGAAAGAAGGCCAGCAGCAGCGCATAGGTCATCGCCTGGGTGATGATGGAGAGATAAACGCCCGTGACCCGGCTGCGGAAGGCCAGAAAGCCGAAGACGAAGGCGAGGATACCCGGCACCAGGACGATCATGATGCAGGTGAACCAGAACTGGTCGAATCCCTGCCAGTACCAAGGCAACTCCCGCCAGTTCAGAAACACCATGAAATCGGGGAGGAGCGGATTGGCATAAACGCCACGGTCGCCGATCTGGCGCATCAGATACATACCCATGGCATAGCCGCCCAAGGCAAAGAAGGCGCCATGGCCCAAGGACAGGATGCCGCAATAGCCCCAGACCAGGTCGAGCGCCAGCGCAAGGATGGCGTAGCTCAGATACTTGCCCATCAGCGAGACCATGTAGGTGGGCACATGCCCGAACTGGCCTGGCGGGATCAGCAGATTGCCCAGAGGCACCAGCACTGCCACCGCCAGGAAAATGGCGATGATCCAGCTGGCCTTTTTGTCGAGGGCACGAAACAGGGCTTGGGTCAGCATGCTTTGGTCCCTTTCAGACAGACCAGATCATGGGGTGCAGAAATCATGATCATCCTCACTGCTCCACCGACCGGCCCTTGAGGGCAAACAGGCCGCGTGGGCGGCGCTGGATGAAGAGGATGATCAGCACCAGGATCAGGATCTTGCCCAGGACGGCGCCGGCATAGGGTTCGAGGAACTTGTTGGCCACGCCCAAAGTGAGCGCGCCCACCAGCGTGCCCATCAGATTGCCCACGCCGCCGAACACCACCACCATGAAGCTGTCGATGATGTAGTTCTGGCCCAGATTGGGAGAGATGTTGTCGATCTGGGTGAGGGCTACACCGGCCAGGCCCGCAATGCCCGAGCCCAGGCCGAAGGTCATGGCATCGACGAAGGGCGTGCGGATGCCCATGGCAGAGGCCATGCGGCGGTTCTGCGTCACCGCGCGCATCTGCAGGCCCAGCGGCGTGCGGTTGAGCACCAGCAAGAGCAGGACGAAGACGATCAGCGCGAAGATCACGATCCAGAAGCGGCCATAGGTGATCGAGAGGCCGTAGAACTGGAACGAGCCCGACATCCAGGTGGGCGCGATCACCATCTGATTGGTGGGCCCAAAGATCGAGCGCACGGTCTGCTGGAGGATCAGCGACAGGCCCCAAGTGGCCAGCAGCGTTTCGAGCGGGCGGCCATAGAGCCAGCGAATGATGCCGCGCTCGATGCCGATGCCGATGGCGCCCGTAACCAGGAATGCCGCCGGCAGGGCGATCAGCAGGGAATAGTCGAGCAGGCCAGGGAAGTTCTGGCGGATGACCAGTTGCACGATGAAGGTGGTGTAGGCCCCCAGCATGACCATTTCGCCATGGGCCATGTTGATGACGCCCATGACCCCGAAGGTGATGGCCAAGCCGATGGCGGCCAGCAGCAGCACCGAGCCGAGCGAAATGCCGAACCAGACGTTCTGCAGCGCATTCCACACCGCGCGCTCCTGCTCGAGCCCGGCAATGGCGGTCTGGATGGTGGGGCGAAGTTCCTCGGGAACGGTATTGAGCGCGCCGGTCAGGATGGTGATGGCCGCGCGACCGGTATTGGAAACGATCAGCGGAATGGCGGCCTGCTGGTCGGCAAGGCTGGCATCGGGGTCGCGCAGCAGGGTGACGGCGCGTGCCGCCTGCATGGCAGAGCGCACATTGGCATCGGTCTCGGCGGCAATGGCTTCGTCCAACAGCGGCAGGTTGGCTGGATCGGGATTGGCGAGAAAGCCGCTAGCCGCCGACAGCCGCGTGGCAGGATTATCGCTCATCAGCGTCATGCCGGACAGGGCGGCAGCGATGTCGCGCCGCAGGCTGTTATTGACGCGAATGCGAGCGAGATCGGCGTCGGCGCCCAGTGTGATGGCCGCGCCCGAAGCCGGATCGATGATGTCGCTGCCGCGCTGGATGACCACCTGGCCGGAGGATTCATCGAGATAAAGATTGCCATCGCCCAGAGCAGTCAGAGCGGGCACCACGGTCGGATCGCCCGTTGCCGTGAGGTCGGCGACGATCTGGCCCAGTTCGCGCAAGCTCGCTTCGCCCATGGCCTGGATCTGAGCGGGGATGTCGACGACGGCGTCCTGCGCGCGGGCGGCATGGCCGGGCAGCAGCAGCGACAGCGTCAAAAGCGCCAGGCGCAGAAGGTGATTGAGCATCGCTTGGGTAGTCCTTGTCGATTTTTTTGGAGTGGAGGGGGTGGGGTTGTCTCGCCACCCCCTCCCAGCCTCCCCCGTGAAGGGGGAGGTGCTCTATCGTGTTTGGGGCTGATATCCGGTCCTGCCCACCGCCCTTCACCTCCCCCGTTTCCGGTGGAGGTGCAGGGCGGGGGTGGTCGAGCCCCAGGTCAGGGCCGCCTTACTGGGCAGCGCCGCCGCAGGTCTGGGTCTGGGTGTTGTAGTTGCCGCAATTGATCGGGGCGGTCCAATCGGCCTCGAGCATGGCGCTCTCGGGCAGGAAGTCCGACCAGGCATCGCCGGGCACCAGATCTTCGGTTTCCCACACCACGAAGAACTGGCCGTCATCCTGGATTTCGCCGATCAGAACAGGCTTGGTGATGTGGTGGTTGGGCAGCATGGTGGCCGTGCCGCCGGTCAGGTTCGGCGTCTCGAGCCCGACGATGGCGTCGATCACGGCATCGGCGTCGGTGGAGCCGGCAGCCTCGACCGCCTTAACCCACAGGTTGAAGCCGATGTAGTGGGCTTCCATCGGGTCGTTGGTCACGCGATCTTCGCTGCCGATGAACTCGTGCCAGGCCTTGATGAACTCGGCGTTCTCGGGCGTGTCCACGCTCATGAAGTAGTTCCAGGCGGCCAGATGGCCGACCAGCGGGGTGGTGTCGAAGCCAGAGAGTTCCTCTTCGCCCACCGAGAAGGCGACGACGGGGATGTCTTCGGCCTTGATGCCCTGGTTGCCCAGCTCACGATAGAACGGCACGTTCGCATCACCGTTGATGGTGGAGACCACGGCGGTCTTCTTGCCTTCCGAACCGAAGGCCTTGATGTCGGAGACGATGGTCTGCCAATCGGAATGGCCGAAGGGCGTGTAGTTGATCATGATATCTTCGGCGGCCACCCCCTTGTCGAGCAAGTACTGCTCGAGGATCTTGTTGGTGGTCTGGGGATAGACATAGTCGGTGCCGGCCAGCACCCAACGTTCGACGCCTTCGTCGTTCATCAGGTAGTCGACGGCGGGAATGGCCTGCTGGTTGGGCGACGCGCCGGTGTAGAACACGTTGCGCTGGCTTTCCTCGCCCTCGTATTGCACGGGGTAGAACAGCAGGCCGTTGAGCTCTTCGAACACCGGCAGCACGGACTTGCGGCACACCGAAGTCCAGCAGCCGAACACGGCATCCACTTCATTGACGGTCAGCAGCTCGCGTGCCTTTTCGGCGGCCAGCGGCCAATCCGAGGCAATGTCGACCACCACGGGCTCGATCTGTTTGCCCAGCAGGCCGCCCTTGGCGTTCTGCTGCTCGATCAGGAACAGCATGGTGTCTTTGAGCGTGGTCTCGGAAATGGCCATCGTGCCGGACAGCGAATGCAGAATGCCGACCTTGATGGTTTCCTGAGCAAATGCAGGCAGCGGCGCAAGCGCCCCCAACGTCAACGCGACCCCGAGCCCGATACGGGCAAGATTGCGGTGTACCCCTGTCATATTAACCTCCGACAGTTCATCTGTTGCACCGCCGATAGAAGTGCAAAGCCTGTGCCAGTGAGGTGGTCTGAAGCTAAGGGGCTGAATTTAAAGGTTTAGCGATCTGAAGCGCTGCCTAGCGTGCGCGTCGACAAGGGCCTTGGTGCGTCTTCCTTGGGCAGAGCAATTCCTGCCTGTCTAAAAACTAGGCAACGACCAGACTTTGCTCCAAATCCGTCTGCAGGATGGAGCGTTGGCGAGCGCAACATGGCGCAGTGAGCTGTTCTGCGTGAACGGACATTATCTGCGATAGTTCCGGAAAAAATGGTCGGAAATTCGGGTGACACTTACAATTCCGGGGATATCGGCAACACAGACGTGAGCACCTGTCCTATATTTCCGAAGTGCGCGTGGTCGACGTGCAAGACGCCTTCAACGATTTCGACGCCAATGCGCTTAACGACGTTTTGTCCAACAATGCGACCGAGGCGCTTCAAGATTCCATTTATGGCAACAGTGCGCTCAGAGACATGCTGAGCGGCAACAATATCGACGTGTCCGACCCGAGCGGCGTGAGCAACACCAACGATGGGTCGCTGATTATCTATACCAATGGCGACGAATAAAATCTTGGCAAAAGCTGCTGATGTGCGCGGGGCATTCGGAAGGATGCCTCTCGCTCTCGTTTCCAGATTAACTCACGCACGGTTATTTTGGCCATGTTGGAATCCAGCCGAAATTAACATGGGGCAATATCGAATAATGTACAAAGATTCTGGTAATAGTGTTGAAGTTCGGTCACATATGCGCCGAATTTAACATTTTTACGGATTATTTCTGACAGAGAAATGCCGCATTTTCTGAACCGTTGTTTCGCCGCTCCCATTGCTAGTGCATGCCATGGTGCGATCTGGATAGTGTTTAGAGGCGCCGATGGTCAAGCAAGGAGAAGAAAGTGAACAAGAAAATCGGACTTTCTGCTGCTGTGTTGATGGCTGTAGCGTTGCTCAGCACTCCGAGTTCGGCGCAACTTCTGGGCGGGGGCGGCGGCGGACTTCTGGATGGTGACGTGGGAGTCAATATCGGAGGAAGTAATGGGATCGACGTCAATGCAGACGTCGACATCGGCGGCAATGGCCGTGGCGGTGGCGGGATAGATCTCGATGCTGATCTCAATGTCGGTGGCAATGGGGGTGGGGGGCGCGGCGGTGGCGGCCTGGTGGACCTCGATACCGACCTGAATATTGGCGGTAATGGTGGCCGCGGTGGGCGTGGCGGCAATCTGGTCGACCTCGATGCCGATCTCAATGTCGGCAATACCGGCGGCGGCCGTAATGGCGGCATTGCCCGCGGCGATATCAGCCTGGATCTGAGCAGCCTGCTCGACCTCGAAATCGGGCTTGGCATTGGCGGCGGCGGTGGCAATGGTGGTCCCGGAGGCCCTGGTGGGCCGGGCGGGCCTGGCAATCCGGGCGGCCCCGGCGGAACGGGCGGCGGCGGTTTCGGCGGCGGCGGCCTGGCGGGCAGTTCCTGTGTTCCGGCCGAAAGCCGGGCCGTGGCCGGCCTGATCAGCGGTACGGACTTTACGGCGCGCAGTTGGGCCAATGCCCGCAATGTGCGGGTGGTGCCGCTGCGGACCTGCAATGAAGTGCGCGGTCAGTTGGCGTCGGTAATTTCCGACAATCCCAATGCTTATGGCATGCTGCGCGGTGCGGTGCAGTCCGATGCTTTGGTGGCGGCCACGTTGGGGCGTAGCAATATCAGCCCGAACCGCGTGATTGCGGTGCAGAACAGCGGTTCTCAGCTCACCGTCTATACCTACTGAACGCTCGCGCTCGAAATTTGCGAAGGGGTGTGGCTATTGCCGCACCCTTTTGCCGTGCGGGTTTAGACCGGCCTGGCTGCGCAATGGCTGTATTGCGTCGTCTGGGCGCCGGTGGCGGTGGTCGCGATCATGTCCAGGCACTCATAGGTACGCTTGCCATCGCTCAAGACGTGCCGCACGGTCTTGAGATGCGGATCCAGGGCGCTGGCAGGGTCGGTCACGGTGTCGAGCACCTGATAGCCGCTCGATACCAGGGACTGGGTGGTGACCTCGGCCGGATGCTGCCAGCTGCGCCACTGGCCGGCGCCTGCGGTGGCCGCCATGGCCAGGAATGGCACCAGCACCACTGCGCGCCGCACCGCCGGATGAATCTTCATCATCTGCTTTGATCCAACGTCTGTCGTGCAGAGGAGCTAAGCGTTGGCCTGTTCGATGTCCAGAGCCGGCGCGCAGTTGTTAGGCGAAACCTTCACCAAGCTCTAGGCAGAACGTCTAAAAATTAGGCAACTTTGAGCAATGGCATCAATTGATGCAGATTCTGCTTGCCAGCGCTTTTGGTGATGCCTTTGATGGGTAGGACAACCAAGGGATCGCCAACAATGATCACACGCAGACGCTTTTCCCTCGCCACGCTGGCCGGTGCTGCCGTTCTCGCCCTGAGCGCTCCGGCCATGGCACAGACGGCCATCAAGTTCACTCTGGACTGGCGGTTCGAGGGCCCGGCGGCCGGCTTCCTGCTGGCTCAGGACAATGGCTATTTCGCCGCCGAAGGGCTGGACGTCACCATCGACACCGGCAACGGCTCGGTGGAAGCCATTCCGCGCGTGGCGACCGGGGCCTATCAGATGGGCTTTGGCGACATCAATTCGCTGATCAAGTTCTTGGACGAAGATGCCACCCAGCCGGTCAAGGCGGTGATGATGGTCTATGAGCGCCCCACTTTCGCAGTGGTGGGGCGCAAGTCGTTGGGCGTCACCGAAGATCCGGCGTCGCTGGAAGGCAAGACGCTGGGCGCGCCTCCGCCCGATGGAGCTTTCGCGCAGTGGCCCGCCTTCGTGGAAGCTGCCGGCATCGATACCTCGGCCATCACCATCGAGAGCATCGGCTTTCCGGTGCGCGAGCCCATGCTGGCTTCGGGCGATGTTGATGCCGTGTTCGGCTTTGCCTTTTCGGTGATCCTCAATCTCAAGGCCAATGGCGTCCCCGATGAGGACATCGCCACCATCCTGATGGCCGAGAACGGCCTCAACCTCTATGGCAATGCCATCCTGGTCAACACCGGCTTTGCCCGGGAAAATCCAGAAGCGGTGACCGGCTTCCTGCGCGCCCTGGCCAAGGGCTTTGCCGACGCCGTGGCCGATCCCGCCGCCGGGGCGGCCGCCGTGCTCAAGCGCAACGAAACCCTCGATCTGGGTGTGGAAACCGAGCGGCTGGAAATGGCTAACGCCATGAACATCAAGACGCCCTATGTGGTCGAGAACGGCTTTGGCGGCATCGACGAAGCCCGTCTCAATGCCTCGATCGAGACGCTCAAGGTTTCGATGGGCCTGGCCGGCAACGTGACGGCTGCCGATGTGTTCGACGCCAGCTATTTGCCTCCCGCCCAGGATCGCATGTTGCCCTGATCGGTCAAACCTCGTCCTGCCCTTTGGATCGCAAAGGGCAGGGCCAACTGTGCAAGGTGCGGCCATGGCTCTGGTCACCATCGAAAATGTCGACATGCGCTATGGCGGGCCTGCGGGCACGCTGGCGGTGGCCGGGCTCGATATCGCCATCGAGCGCGGTGAGTTCGTGGCCGTCGTCGGCCCGTCTGGCTGCGGCAAGTCCACGCTGATGAAATTGGTCACCGGCCTGCACTTGCCCCAAAAGGGCAGGGTGACCGTGGCGGGCCAACCGGTGACCAAGCCGGTTTCCATCGTGGGCATGGCGTTTCAGAACCCCACCATGCTGCCGTGGCGCACCACGCTCGAAAACATCTTGTTGCCGCTCGAGATCGTGGAAAAGCACCGCCACCGGCTGCGCGCCAACAAGGCCGAATATGTGGCCAAGGCCGAGGCGCTGCTGGAAACCGTGGGTCTTAAGGGGTTTGGGCAGAAATTTCCCTGGCAGTTGTCGGGCGGCATGCAGCAGCGCGCCAATCTGTGCCGCGCGTTGATCCACGAGCCCGAGCTGTTGATGCTCGACGAGCCCTTTGGTGCGCTCGATGCCTTTACCCGCGAAGAGCTGTGGTGCGTCATTCGCGACCTGCATGCGAGCCAGGATGTCACCATCGTGCTGGTCACTCACGACCTGCGCGAATCGGTGTTTCTGGCCGACAAGGTGCTGGTGATGAGCGCCCGGCCGGGCCGGGTGCTGGCCGAGCACACCGTGCCTTTCGCCCGGCCGCGTGAACTGGCCCTGATGTATGACCCGGCCTTTAACGAGATGGTGCAGTCCCTGCATGGGGAAATTGCCAACGCCAGGGTGGCCGCATGAGCGTGATCGAGAACACTGCCGTGGCCGGCACGCCGCCTCGGCCCGCCCTGCGCATCAACTGGATCCGGCTGGCGCCGCTGCTTTATACCATCGGCCTGTTCGTGCTCTGGGAAGCGGCAGTGCGGATTTCGGGACTCCCGCATACGATTCTGCCGGCGCCCAGCCGCATCTTCCAGGCCATCGTGCAGTACTGGTCGCCCATCTGGAAAAATTCCGTGCAGACGCTCTATACCACCACGCTTGGCTTCTTGATCGCCGTGGTGGCCGGGCTTGGGCTGGGGCTGTTCGTGGGCTGGTCCAAGGCCATCTATGCCGGGCTCTACCCGATCATGATCGGGTTCAATGCCATTCCCAAGGTGGCGCTGGTGCCCATCCTGGTGATCTGGTTCGGCATCGGCACGGTGCCGGCGGTGCTGACCGCCTTCCTGATTTCGTTCTTTCCCATCGTGGTCAATGTCGCGACGGGCCTGGCCACCATCGAGCCTGAAACCGAGGACGTGCTGCGCGCGCTGGGCGCCAAGAAGCTCGACATCATGCTCAAGGTCGGCATTCCGCGCTCCATGCCCTATTTCTTCGGCTCGCTCAAAGTTGCGATCACGCTGGCCTTCGTAGGCTCGGTGGTCAGCGAAACCGTGGCCTCCAACAATGGCCTGGGCAATATGATGGCCTCAGCCCAGAGCCAGTTCAACGTGCCGCTGGTGTTTGCAGGCCTGTTGATGCTGGCCGTGGAAGGCATCGCCATGTATGCGCTGATGGCCTGGATCGAAAAGCGCATGACCGGATGGGCGCACCGCTCCACCCTGTCGCAATAGCAAAACCCCTCCGGATCGCTCCGGAGGGGTTTTGGGCTGATGCGCCGCTACGCCTTACTGCGCGGCGGCTTCGATGACGGCGCAAGCAACGCGATCGCCCGAATTGCCCGCCGGATCGGTGACGTTGTCATCCGGGCCGGCATGGATGACGAGCGCGGAACCGTCCGCATCGAACAGGCTGGTTTCACCTTCGCCCAGCGTCACGCGCGCCGTGGTCGCCTCGATGCGGAAGATGCCATTGGCATCGGCCATCTGGTTGGGAATGTCGCCAGCATGCGGACCCTGCGGGTTTTCCAGCCCGTGCTGATGCTCACCGGGCTCGAAATGGCCGCCCGCGGATTCGAACGCGGTGGTGGGATCGCAGTCGCCGGTTTCGTGGATATGGATGGCGTGCTCGCCCGGGGAAATGCCGTTGACCTCGCCCGCGATCTGCACGCCATCGGCCGTTTGCGTCAGCGTGACGGTGCCCACTTCCTGCCCATCGGCATTGATAAATGTCGCGGTGGCATTGGTGCCGGTCTGGGCCAGGGCCGCCGGGGTCATCAGCAGGGCGGTGGTGGCCAGGATGGTGCCGAACTTGAACATGGTTGGTCTCCTCGATTGCTCTTGCAAACCGAACGTGACGCGGCGGCATCCCGTTCCGGTCCGTTGCTCCAGCTTGCTGGCGCGGCGGCGGGCTTGGCGCTAATGTGAGCGCTGGTATTGGTCAGGGTTCAGAGGCGGTAACAGCGATGGCGGATGCGGACAGCCGGACGGTGGTGGGCGGCGGGCCCAAGAAGGTGCTCTACACGCTGGCAACGGTCACCCGCATGGGCTTGGGCAAGGCCGCCAAGGCGCTGACCTCGAAAAACACCTGCAAAGCCTGCGCCTATGGCATGGGCGGCCAGAACGGGGGCATGACCAATGAGCTGGGGGAATTCCCCTCGGTATGCAACAAGTCCGTGCAGGCGCAATCCACCGACATCCAGCCCGCCATTCCGCTCGAAATCTTCTCGCATCCCTTGAACGAGCTGGGGGAGTTGACCGGCAAGGAGATGGAGCATCTGGGACGGCTGGGCACGCCACTGTTCAAGGCGCGCGGCGCGGACCGCTACACTCCCGTCGATTGGGATTTTGCCATTGCCCATGCCGCCCAACGGCTCAAGGCTACCGATCCGCAGCGCAGCTTCTTTTATTCGTCGGGGCGCTCGTCCAACGAAGCGGGGTTTCTGTTTCAGCTGCTGGCGCGCGCCTATGGCACAAACAACGTCAACAACTGCTCCTATTATTGCCACCAGGCCACCAGCGAAGGCCTGGCCAGCACCATCGGCAAGGGCACCGCAACGGTGGAGCTGGCGGACCTGACCGGGGCTGACCTGATCTTCGTGATCGGGGCCAATCCCAGCTCCAACCATCCGCGCTTCATTCACATGCTCAAGGCCTGCCGGGATCGCGGCGGCCAGGTGATCGTCATCAATCCGGCGCGCGAGCCGGGGCTGGTCAAATTCGCCGTGCCCAAAAGCCCCAGTTCCATGCTCAAGGGTGGCACCGAGATTGCGTCGGATTATCTGCAGCCGCGCATCGGCTCGGACATTGCGCTGTTCAAAGGCCTGGCCAAGGCGGTGCTGGAACTGGGCGGCGAGGCCCGCGCGTTTCTCAACGCCCATGTCAATGGCCTGCATGACTTCGAGGTCGACCTTGCCGCCACCGATTGGCGACAGATCACCATGGCGTGCGGCTTGCAGCGCGCCGAGATCGAGCGCGTCGCCCGGCTCTATATTGCTTCTCGCAATACCGTCTTTGCTTGGGGCATGGGCATGACGCACCATGTCCATGGCACCCAGAACGTGGAGGCCATCGCCAATCTGGCGCTGCTGCGCGGCATGATCGGCCGGCCCTTTGCCGGGCTGCTGCCGCTGCGCGGCCATTCCAACGTGCAGGGCATCGGCACCATCGGGGTCAAGCCGGTGCTGGCCGAAGACGTATTGACGCGCATGGAGGCCGAGTTCGGGGTCAGTCTGCCGCGGGCGCGGGGTCTCGACACCATGGCGGCGATGGAAGCGGCCGCGCGGGGCGAGATCGATGCGGCCGTGATCATGGGGGGCAATCTCTATGGGGCGACCCCCGACACCGCCTTTGCCGCCGAGGCGCTGGGCAATATCGGCTTCAAGCTGTTTTTGACCACCACGCTGAACCTGGGCCATGTGCATGGGCTGGGGGACGGCGAAGTGCTGGTGCTGCCCGTGACGGCACGCGACGAGGAGTGGGAGCCCACCACCCAGGAATCGATGTTCAATTTCGTGCGCCTCAGTGATGGCGGCATCAAGCGCCTGCCCGGCGTCAGGCCCGAGAGCACCATTTTGTGCGATCTGGGCGCGGCGATACTGCCCAATTCGCCCATTCGCTTCGACGTATTCCGGCAACATCGACAGGTGCGCCAGGCCATTGCCGCCATCGTGCCGGGCCTGGAGCAACTCGCCGATATCGACGTGGCCAAGCGTGAATTCCACATCGGGCAGCGCGTTCTGCACGAGCCGCGCTTCGGCACGCCCGATCAGAAGGCCAGGCTCTGCATCACGCCTATTCCGCCGGCGCCCGCCGCCGCCCAGACACGGTCGCTGACGCTGGCCACCGTGCGCTCGGAAGGTCAGTTCAACACCATGATCTACGAAGAGCGCGACAGCTACCGCAACGGGGCAGGGCGCGATTCGATCTTTCTCAACCGGGACGACATCGCCGAGTTCGGGCTGGCCGCCGGGCAGCGGGCGCGCTTTGCCTCGGCCACCGGCACGATGGAGGCCGTGGTGGTGCCCTTCGATCTGCCGCGCGGCAGTGCGCTGGCCTATTATCCGGAGGCCAATGTGCTGGTGGGGCGGGCGGTCGATCCGCGCAGCAAGACCCCTGCGTTCAAGTCGGTGCCGGTCTGGGTCGAGGCGGGCCGCTCGATCAGCGCCCAGATGATCGATCTGTGAGGGCTTGGCCGCCAATCGGCTGGCCAATGTTGCCCTAAGGCGGGCAATGGCCTACATACGGCGCCAAATCTGAAATCGTGTCGTTCAAGGGAGCGCGTGCCGCATGGCCCGTCAGTTCATCTATCACATGCACGGAATGTCCAAGGCCTATGCCGGGGGCAAGAAGGTGCTCGATAATATTCATCTGAGCTTTTATCCCGATGCCAAGATCGGCGTTCTGGGCCCCAACGGTTCGGGTAAGTCGACGCTGCTCAAGATCATGGCCGGCATCGACACCGAGTTTACCGGCGAAGCCTGGCTGTCTCAGGGCGCCAAACTGGGCTACCTGCCCCAGGAGCCTCAGCTCGACGAGCAGCTCAACGTCTTGGGCAACGTCATGACCGGGGTGAAGGAAAAGAAGGACATCGTCGACCGCTACAACGAGTTGATGATGAACTATTCCGACGAGACCGCCGACGAAGCCACCCAGCTCCAGGACGTCATCGACAGCCAGAATCTGTGGGATCTGGAAAGCCAGGTCGAGGTGGCCATGGAAGCGCTGGGCTGCCCGCCCGGCGATGCCGACGTCACCAAGCTTTCGGGCGGCGAGAAGCGCCGCGTGGCGCTGTGCGCGCTGCTGTTGTCCAAGCCCGACCTGCTGCTGCTCGACGAACCGACCAACCATCTGGACGCCGAGACTACGGCGTGGCTGGAGCGGCACCTGCGCGAATTCCCCGGCGCGGTGCTGATCATCACCCACGATCGCTATTTCCTCGACAACGTCACGGGCTGGATTCTGGAGCTCGATCGGGGTCGCGGCATTCCCTATGAAGGCAATTACTCGGCCTATCTGGACGCCAAGTCCAAGCGCTATTCGCAGGAACAGCGCGAAGACGCCGCGCGCCAGAAAGTGCTCGAGCGTGAAAAGGAATGGCTGGGCCAGTCGCCCCAGGCCCGGCAGTCCAAGTCCAAGGCCCGCCTGCGCGCCTATGACGAACTGGTCAAGGTCAACGAGGCCCGAACGCAGTCCTCGACCGCCCAGATCATCATTCCGCCCGGAGAGCGGCTGGGCAACAACGTCATCGACATCGAGGGCATTTCCAAGTCCTACGGCGATCGGCTCTTGATCGACAATCTGAGCTTCAAGCTGCCCCCCGGCGGCATCGTGGGCGTGATCGGCCCCAACGGCGCGGGCAAGACCACGCTGTTCCGCATGCTGACCGGGCAGGAACAGCCCGATGCGGGGTCCATCACGGTCGCCGAGAACGTGCATCTTGGTTATGTCGACCAGTCGCGCGACACACTTGCGCCCAACAAGACCGTCTGGGAGGAAATCTCGGGCGGCAATGACATCCTGATGCTGGGCAAGCGCGAAATGAATTCGCGCGCCTATACGTCCGCCTTCAACTTCAAGGGTGGAGACCAGCAGCAGAAGGTGGGCAATCTCTCGGGCGGGCAGCGCAATCGCGTGCACCTGGCCAAGATGCTGAAGTCGGGCGCCAACGTGCTGCTGCTCGACGAACCGACCAATGATCTCGATACCGAAACCCTGGCAGCGCTCGAAGAGGCGCTGGAGGAATTTGCCGGCTGCGCCGTGATCATCAGCCACGATCGCATGTTCCTCGATCGCCTGGCGACCCATATGCTGGCGTTTGAAGGCGACAGCCATGTGGAATGGTTCGAAGGCAACTTCGCCGATTACGAGGCCGACAAGATCCGGCGTCTGGGAGCCGACGCGGTCAATCCGCGCCGTGCCACCTACAAGCCCCTGACACGCTAGCTTCAGATGGGGCGTCCCGATGCGGCGCCCCATTTTTTGCGCCTGGAGTATGGAACCTTTCCGCCAGCACGGCGTTTACGCCCGATATTGATCGCCCCTGCGATCATCCGAATGGGGATCGCTCGCCGAGATGCAGTCTGCACAAGCGTTGCGCCTGATGGCGGCCTTCGTGCGTGTGGTTGCCGGTGCTGCTGGCGACTGGCGGGCTTATCACCTGAGCGCCCAGTGTTCCGGCCCCTCACTCCTCCCAACAGCAATAACCTCACAAAGAGGACCTCATGCTTTCGCCTGCTCAAAACAGCGCCCTTGCGGGCCTGCGTGTCTTCATCATGGAAGACGAAGCCCTCGTGGTGGTCAATCTGGAAGACATGCTCGACGAGTTGGGCTGCACGGTCGTGGGCCCGGCCATGCGCATCGAACAGGCCGAGGGCATGATCGAGCAGGCCTATGGCGCTGACATTGCAATTCTGGACGTAAACATTTCAGGCAAGCCGGTGTTTCCCATCGCCGAACTGCTGGCCGAGCGTGGCGTGCCGATGATCTTTGCAACCGGCTATGGCCGGGGCGGGCTGCCCGAGAAATGGCAGGCTCACCCCATTCTGCAAAAGCCCTACACCTTCGAGGACGTGGCCCAGTGTCTGGCCACCGCGCGTGCGGGAGTGACCAATTGAGCCAGCCGACGCCGTTTACCGTCGCGCTCGATGGCGCCAGGCTTGCCGGCATAGAGGCGGGCGAAGGCCTGCCGGTGGTGTTTTTGCATGCCGGTGTTGCCGACAAGCGCATCTGGGCCCGTCAGGTGACGTTTCTGGCTCAACACGGCTATCGCGCTCTGGCCTATGACCGCCGAGGCTATGGCGAGAGCCAGGCCGAGCCCGAGGCGGAGTTCGCCCACCTGGACGATCTTGAAGACGTTCTGGACGCGCAGGGCATTCGCGCGGCGGTGCTGGTGGGCAATTCGATGGGTGGCGGTCTGGCCATAGACTTCGCCCTGGCCAATCCCGAGCGCGTCGCCGGGCTGGTGCTGATCGGAACTGCGGTATCGGGTGCACCCGAAGCCGAGCTTTCCGAAGACGTCATGCCCATGATCCATGCCATGCAGGATGCCGAGGAGCGCGGCGATCTGAACCTGCTCAATGCGGTGATCGCGCATGCCTGGCTCGATGGGCCGCTGAGCCCTAATGGCCGCGTCGGCGGCGAGGCCAGGGCACTGTTTCTCGACATGAACGGCAAGGCACTCGCCCATCCCGAACTGACGGGCGAAGACGAGAGCCTGCCGGCCTATGATGACCTGGCCGATATCGAAACGCCCACGCTGCTTCTAGTGGGCGACCTCGATTTTCCCGACATCGTGGCGCTGCACGAGGAGCTGTCCGAGACGCTCCCCAATGCCTTTGCTATGGTACTCGAAGGGGTGGCGCATCTCCCCAGTCTCGAAAAGCCCGAACTGTTCGAATCCATCCTGCTCGAATTCCTGCAGGCCCTCTGAACGGCATCGGGTCCTCCCGCCGTCGAGACATGGCGGGAGGGCCCGGGCAGAGTCTTCCGACTTTTGCCCGACTAGACGGCCAGCACCTCCCTGAAGTGGCGGGGCAGCTGGTCGGTCGGAATGTTGGTCAGGTTCTTGGGCAATTCGGCCAGTACGGCTGAACGCGCCTGATCGGACAGCGCCTGGCGCAGATCGCCCAGCGCCTGCGGCGCGGCGGCTATGACCAGACGGTCGAACGTGCCGCGCTGATGCTCGGCATTGAGCCTGCCGGCCACATCCTTCATGAAATCCGTCTCGGTCTTGTCCACGGGATCGGTCTGAGGCTCGTAGCCCGAGCGGGCGCTGCCCACGGATTGGAAGGCGCGTCCGGGCCGGTCGGTCACGATATCCTGGGCGCGCAGGGCCTCTTGCGAAAACACCATGTCTTCCACAGTCTGGAGCGGAATGTCGGGGCCCACATAGTTGACGACGCGGGCTTGCGTGCCGTCCGCAATCAAAATCCAGGTGGTCTTGGGCTTCATCGTCTTCCTCCGCCGGTTAGATCTGGCCAGGCATGGCCACACGCCAGACAAACGGGTTGGCACCGGGCCGGTTCCCGGCCGGCGGGGTGCCCACGCCACTGCAATTGATGGGCCCATAAGCGGGATTTGTTTGGGGCCGGCAGGCGAGTTTGCTAGGAGGGGCACGGTCGGATTGGCCGTAAACGCGTGGAGTTGGCAGTGTCGGCCATCAATAATGCCGGGGCGGCAAGCCCGCAGGATGCCGCCGAAGTCAGGGCAGGGGTGATCGCCGCGCTCTTTGTGTACGGCTTCTGGGGCGTGCTGCCGCTGATCTTCAACCTGCTCCACGAGGTGAGTGCCTTCACCGTGGTGGCTGACCGCACCGTGTGGTCGCTGCTGCTGGTGGGCGGGGTGCTGTTGGCTACCGGGCGGATGGGTGATGTGAGGCGGGCGCTGCGCGATCCCCAGACCTTGCGCAGCATGCTGATCTCAGCCGCGCTGTTGGCCTGTAACTGGTTGATCTACGTCTATTCGATCGTCAGCGGCCAGGTGCTGGAAGCAAGCTTTGGCTATTTCATCAACCCCATCTGCAACGTGGCCATCGCCATGCTGCTGCTGGGCGAGCGGCAGAACCGCATGCAGACGCTGGCCATCGCGCTGGCGGTGCTGGGCATTGCCATTGCCGCCATCGGTGTGGGCGGGGTGCCCTATATCGCGCTGGGCCTGGCGCTGACCTTTGCCTTTTACGGCTATTTCCGCAAAACCGCGAAGGTGGATTCGGCCACCGGGCTGTTCGTGGAAACCCTGGTGCTGGTGCCTGTGGCGCTAGGCTATCTCGCCTTCACCTTCATGACGCAAGGGCCCGGGCCGCATGCCGATCCGTTCCTGCTCACCATCCTGATCCTGACCGGCCCGGCCACGGCGCTGCCGCTTCTGGCCTTCGCCTTTGCGGTCAAGCGCCTGCGCTTCACCACCATCGGCATGTTCCAATATATTGCTCCCTCCATCGTCTTCGTGCTCGGCATCACGTTTTTCGGGGAGCATCTGACGCCGGTGCGGCTGGTGAGCTTCGTCATCATCTGGATTTCGCTGGCCATTTATACGGCTGACAGCTTCCGGCAACGGCACAGAAAGGCGGCCTGAGCATGCAGATCGTTCCAGCCCAGACCCTGAGCGGCAAAGTCGAGGGGCTCTATCTGGCCGGCGGCAAGGATTTCGTCACCGCAGCCAGCCCCCAGCTCGCGCTCGACTACGAGGGCATAGTGGGGGACGTGCATGCCGGCCTGGTACGAAAGAGCGGCTCGCGCGAGCCCTGGTATAAGCGCGGCACCCATATGCGCAACGAGCGTCAGCTCTCGCTGCTCAGCCAGGCCGAACTCGACGAGGTGGCCCAAACCCTCCAGATCGAACAGGTCCTCCCCGAGTGGATCGGCGGCAATCTTCTGGTGTCCGGCATTCCTGCCTTCAGCCTGCTGCCGCCGCGCACCATTTTGATGTTTGAGGGCGGCGTCTCCATCAGGATCGACGGTGACAACGGTCCGTGCCGCCTGGCCGGCCGCTCGATTGCCGCCAATGTGGCAGACCGCCCCGACATCGAGTTCGGCTTCGTCAAGGCGGCCAAGCGCAAGCGGGGTCTGGTTGGCTGGGTGGAGCGCCCGGGCACCATCGCGGTAGGCGAAACCTTTTCAGCCCGGATCTGGGAACAGGTGATCTACCAGCCCCAGGACCTAATGGCCCGCTAAGGTAGGCCGCGCTGCCAGATCGATGGGCCTGGACGCGGGCACGGTAACGACGGTGTTGGGCTTGGTGCCCGTCACCAGCACGTCGATCGCCGGTAGGCCTGCCGGCGAGACATCGCCATCCTTATCCAGGCACGCACCAGCCGAACGCGGCGGCGCGCTGGTTGCGGGCAGGGTGCAGGTGTCGGCTGCGGCGGCGTTGCCGCTCCAACTGCCCAGCATCAGGGTTGCCAGGGCGGTGGCCAGGGTCAGCGTCGTTTTCATGTCATCCCTCCAGGGCGTCGTGTTGCGCCTGCTGCAAAGAGCGCGCCGCGGGTGAACCGGTGCTGAATGGCTCAGTCAGCCGCCCCATGAGCGGTGCGAATGAGCTGGGCGATCTTCTTGTGCAGTGGACCGAACGGCGTGCTCTGGCGCCACACCAGCACCAGCTCGCGACCAGCGGCGGGCGCCTCGAGCCTTCGCACCTGGATGCGGGGATCGGTTGCTTCCTTGCGCAGCGCCAGGCGCGGCAGGAGCGTAATACCCTGGCCGTTGGCGACGAACTCGACGATGGTGGACAGCGAAGTAGCCGCAAAGGTGCGGGCGACGCGTTCGCTCTGTAGCCTGCAGGCGGCAATGGCCTGGTCGCGAAAGCAGTGACCCTCGTCCAGCAGCAGCATGCGCTCGGTGGCGATGGCGGCCAGGCGCACCGGCTCGGCGGTGCTATCGTCCGGGCCGGTGGCAAGCACGAACTCATCGCGAAACAGCGGCTCGACATGCAGGCCGGGCCCGCCAGGCGGCGGCTCGGTGGCGATCAGCGCCAGATCGAGCCTGCCATCGCCCAAATCGTGCAGCAGGCTTTCGGTGCGGCTTTCGCTGATGGCAAGATCCACCTCGCCCATCTCCTGGCGCAGCAGCGGATAGATGGTGGGCAGCAGATAGGGCGCCACGGTGGGGATGAGCCCAAAGCGCAGGGGCCGCGCCGGATTGCCCTGGGCATCGTGCACGAAGGCTTCCAGCGCGTCGGCGCGCTCCAGCGTGGCACGGGCCCGGGCGACGAAGTCCTCGCCAAAGGGCGTCGTCATGACGCCGCGTCCCAGCCGCTCGAACAACGCCGCGCCGCAATGGGCTTCGAGCTGCAGGATTTGCTGGGAGAGGGCCGGTTGGCTGACATGGCAGCGCTCCGCCGCCAGGCGGAAATTGCGCTCTTCGTGCACGGCAACGACATAGCGCAGCTGGCGCAGGGTTATGGACATCGATAGGAAAAACTTATCGCTTTGTGAAGGTCAATCAATTTGCCCGATGAGGTGATCTGTGGCAAGAGGTTGGAACTATTCCAAACAGAGGAGGTCCTCATGGTCGATCGTCCCCGTATGACGACGAGCGCCGGCGCACCGGTTGCCGATAACCAGAATTCGCTCACCGCCGGCGAGCGCGGTCCGGTGCTGATGCAGGATTACCAGCTGCTCGAAAAGCTGGCCCATCAGAATCGCGAACGCATCCCCGAGCGCGTGGTGCATGCCAAGGGCTGGGGCGCCTACGGCACCCTGACCGTCACCAACGATCTCTCCAAATATACCCGCGCCAAGGTGTTCGGCGAGGTTGGCAAGAAGACCGACCTGCTGCTGCGCTTTTCCACCGTGGCCGGTGAAATGGGCGCCGCCGATGCCGAGCGCGACGTGCGCGGCTTTGCGGTCAAGTTCTACACCGAAGAAGGCAATTGGGACCTGGTTGGCAACAACACGCCCGTCTTCTTCATCCGCGATCCGCTGAAGTTCCCCGATTTCATCCACACCCAGAAGCGTCATCCGCGCACCAATCTGCGCTCCAAGACCGCGATGTGGGACTTCTGGAGCCAGAGCCCGGAAAGCCTGCACCAGATCACCATCCTGTTCTCCGATCGCGGCCTGCCCGTCGCCCCGATGTTCATGAACGGCTATGGTTCACACACCTATTCGTTCTGGAACGACAATGGCGAACGCTTCTGGGTGAAGTTCCACTTCAAGACCCAGCAGGGCCACCGCACTTATACCAATGCCCAGGCCGAGACCCTGATTGGCAAGAGCCGCGAAACCTATCAGGAAGAGCTGTTCGGCGGCATCGAGCGCGGCGAATTCCCCCGCTGGACCGTGCAGGTGCAGATCATGCCCGAGACCGATGCCGACAAGCATTGGTACAACCCGTTCGATCTCACCAAGGTGTGGCCGCATGCCGACTATCCGCCGATCGAGGTGGGTGTGCTCGAGCTCAACCGCAACGCCGACAACTACTTCGCCGAGATCGAACAGGCGGCCTTCTCGCCGTCCAACATCGTGCCCGGCATCGGCCATTCGCCCGACAAGATGTTGCAGGCCCGCGTCTTCTCCTACGCCGATGCGCACCGTTATCGGTTGGGCACCCATTATGAAGCGCTGCCCGTGAACGCCCCGCGCGTTCCCGTGCATCACTACCACAAGGATGGGGCGATGCGCTTTTTCCCCAACAATCCCAACCCGGAAGCCTATTACGAGCCCAATTCGTTCGGCGGCCCGGTGGAAGATCCTTCGGTCAAGGAGCCGCCGCTGCGCATCGACGGCAATGCCGATCGCTTCAATCATCGCATCGGCAATGACGACTACCGCCAGCCGCGCGCGCTGTGGGAGCTTTTTGACGAGGGGCAAAAACTGCGCCTCTACGAAAACTACGCTGCGGCCATGGACGGGGTGCCCGACGACATCATAGAGCGCCAGCTGGGACACTTCGCCCAGATCCATCCCGACTACGCCCAGGGCGTGCGCGACGCGCGGGCCCGGCTCGCTTCTGCGGCCAAAGACACCATCTCGGCTGGAGAATCGAACCCCACCGATGCGGTCCAGGCGGCCGAGTAACCAAGTCTTAACCCTGATCAGGCCCGCCCTCACCGGCGGGCCTTTTTCGTTAGGCCTCTGCTAACGCCCCCGATTGCACTTTATTCAAAACGTGCACGCACCCTTCAACGGCCCCTCAGGCGTTAGGTGTCATGGTGCAGGTACAACGGCAGAAGCCGGAGGGTAGGCGATGCAAGAATTGGATGAAGGCGCCCGCGCCTTCTCGAGCTTTCGGGTTCTGAATGGCGACGCCAACCTGATCGAGAGAGACCAGCTGTTCCGCAACATGGCGCAGCTGTTCTCCTATGTTTCCAACCGCTGCGACGACGAGCAGGTCGCCCAGTATGACGAAGTGCTGTGCCAGCTTGCTGAGCTGGTGGAGGTTGAGGCCCGTGCCCACGTCGCCAAGCTGCTCGCACCCCTTGAGCGGGCGCCCGGCACGGTGGTGGTCAAGCTCGCCAATGACGATTTCGAAGTGGCCAAGCCGCTCCTGGAATTTTCCAGCGTCCTGTCGGACGATGACCTGATCGACATCGTCACCCGCCAAAGCGAGGCCCATCGCGTGGTGATTGCCGGACGGGCCAACGTGCCCGAGCGCGTCGGCGAAGCCATCGTGGAGCACGGTGGGCAGCAATCGGTGAGCCGGCTGGTGCGCAATGAAACGGCGGAACTGGGTCAAGCCATTCTTGAGCGCCTGGTGCAGAAGGCCGCCGAGGACCAGGACATTGCGGCCTTCATGCGCAGCCGCACCGATATCGACTGGGCCGCGCTCAAGGGCAAGATCAGCGCCAGCGCCCGCATTATCGAGAGTGCCGAGCAAAAGCTCGACCCCACCACGGTGGGCAAGGTGCAGGCGGTGGTCTACAACCGCATTCGCAATCAGGCGGGATTCAATTCGCATGAATGGAAGATCGCCTATAATCAGGTCAAGGCGATGAGCGACCGCAAGCAGCTCGACGAGCGGGCTCTGACTCGGTTCGCGCGCTTTGCCTATGGCCATCATGCCGCTGCCGCCCTGTCGGTGATGTTGCGGGTGGCCCCCGAAGTGGTGGTCAAATGGCTCGCCGCACAGGATTATGCTGCCGTGACGGTGGCCCTGCGCGCCATGGGACTGGCGCCCGAGCTCTTTGCCGGGATCTTTGCCGTCCTGCCCTGGCGCGACCTGCCGACGGATGCGGACAAGACTAATATCGCGAGCCGCTTTGCTGCGCTGTCGCGCGAAGAAGCCGACGAGATATTCGAGCTCTGGCGCTCCCATGCCTTTCGCCGCCGCCCGGCCCCGGCCAGCGCGGACTAAAGGGTAGCGCGTCGGGCGGGGGTTTGGGCTGGACGACGCTTTCGGCGTGATATAAAGATATCTTTATATCTAGGCGGAGAGCGGCGTGGTCGGTTTGCCCGCATTGGTGGGAGAGTTGAAAGCTGCGGGCGAGCCCACGCGGCTGCGCCTGTTGGCTTTGTTGGCCGAGGGCGATCTCTCCGTCAAGGATCTGACCGACATCCTGGGCCAGAGCCAGCCGCGAGTCTCCCGCCACCTCAAGCTCTTGGCCGATGCCGGCCTGGTGCAGCGCAATGCCGAGGGCGCCTGGGCCTATTACGGGCTGACCGAAAGGGCAGGGGGCGGGCTGGCGCAATGGCTGATCGCCCAACTCGATATGAACGATCCGCAGCGCCGCCGCGACAAGGCGGAACTGGACCGGGTCCGCGCCAGCCAGCAGGATCAGGCCGCGCAATATTTCGCCAAGGTGGCGCAGAGCTGGGATCTGCTGCGCAGCCTGCACGTGCCCGAATCCTCCATCGAAGCCGAAATCAAGGCCCTCACCGCCGGGCGCCATATCGACATGCTGCTCGATCTGGGCACGGGCACGGGGCGCATGCTGGAGCTTTTGGCTGAGCATTATCGGCGCGGGCTGGGCATCGATTCGAGCCGGGAAATGATTGCGGTGGCCCGTGCCAAGCTGGCCTCTGCCTCCATCGGGCACGCCCAGGTGCGCCTGGGCGACATCGGGGCGCTCGACGGCGTGGGCGAGCGGGCCGACCTCATCGTTTTGCACCAGGTGCTGCATTATTTCGACGATCCGGGGCGGATGCTGTTGCAGGCGCGCCAGGCGCTCAAATCGGGCGGTCAGATGCTGGTGGTCGATTTTGCACCCCATGACCTCGAATTTTTGCGTAACGAACACGCCCATCGGCGCCTGGGCCTGAGCCCCCAGCACATGGCGGGTTGGGCCCGCGCAGCCGAGCTCGAAGTGACGACCTTCAAGGATTTTCCCAGCGGACACGCCCAGGGCCTGACCGTGTGTCTCTGGGTTTTGGCCGATCGGGCCGAAGCGGCAAGGAAAGCAGCATAAATGACCTATCACCACCCCGGCGTTCCGCGCGTGTCGCGTTTGCAGGGCGACGATCGTCCGCGTCTGGACCTCTCCTTCGAGTTCTTTCCGCCCAAGACCGACGCGATGGAAGAGCGCTTCTGGGACAGCCTGAACCGCCTGGCGCCGCTGGGGCCGCGCTTCGTTTCCGTGACCTATGGCGCGGGCGGCTCCACCCGGGAGCGCACGCTGCGCATGGTGTCGGCCATCAAGGCCCAGAGCGGTGTGGATGCGGCGGCGCACCTGACCTGCGTGGGCGCCTCGCGCGCCGAAGTCGATGCGGTGGTGGAAGGCTACAAGGCGGCCGGCGTCAATCGCATCGTGGCGTTGCGCGGCGATCCGCCCGAGGGCGTTGGCGCCCCGTTCGTGCCGCATCCGGACGGCTATGCCAATGCCGCCGACCTGGTGGCGGGTATCCGCCGCATCGGGGATTTCGACATCTCGGTGGCCGCCTATCCCGAAAAGCACCCGCAAAGCCCCGATTGGCAAAGCGATATCGACAACCTCAAGCGCAAGATCGACGCGGGCGCCGACCGCGCCATTACGCAGATGTTCTTCGACAATGACGATTACCTGCGGTTTCTCGAGCGCGCCCGACGCGCCGGCATCACCGCGCCTATCGTGCCGGGCATCCAGCCCATTCATAGCTTCAAGCAGGTTTCGGGCTTTGCGGCGCGCTGCGGGGCGTCCGTGCCCGGCTGGCTGGCGGAGCGCTTCGAAGGCTTGGAAAACGATCCTGACACCCACGCGCTGGTCGCGGCCGCCGTGGCGGCCGAGCAGGTGCTGGAGCTGGTGGACGAGGGCGTGACCCAGTTCCACATCTATACGCTCAACCGCTCCAGCCTGGTGCTGGCCCTGGCGCGGGTACTGGGCCGCAAGGCCGCCGCCTGAGCGGCCTTGCCGGTGGGGCGGTGCGTTCAGGCTGCCCCGCTCATATCCATGTACATGACTTCCCAGACATGCCCGTCAAGGTCCTGGAAGCTGGCGCCATACATGGCGCCCATGTCCATGATCGGCTTCCAGGGCTTGCCCCCTGCCGCCAGTGCCTTGGCCAGCATATCGTCCACAGCCTCGCGACTGTCGGCCGAAAGACAGGTCAAGACCTCGGTAGCCTTGGTGGCGTCGCTGATGTCCCCGGTGATGAAATCCTTGAAACGAGCATGCTCGAGCAGCATCACGAAGATGTTTTGCTCGACCACCATGCAGCCGGCCGTCTCGTTGGAAAAGTCTTCATTGAAGGCAAATCCCAAGGCGCTGAAAAAGGCGCGACTGGCCGTGATGGATTTGACCGGCAGGTTGACGAAGATCATGCGCATTTGAAAACTCTCCTTGAAAGACGCGCCACACGGGGCTTGCAGATAAGACGGACCAGGCGAGCCGTTGCCGACAGCTCATTTGAATTTTTTGATGCCGGCACGGCCTACGATCCAGTTTGGCACGGGAATGGTCAGCGTTTCGTTCAGTCTGCGTTCAGGCTTGGTGCGGCATTGTGTGGTTAACCGAAACACAAAATGGCCATCATGGTCCCGTCAGGTTTCGGTCTGGCGGATAGTGTGAACCACCACCGTGATCGAATGCCGCAACCCCCATGGGGCCCAGGCGTTTGCCGATCACAGCGCTGGGAAGGATCTGAAGAAATGAGTCTCAATCGTCGTTGGACCGGTGCGCTGGCTTTCGGTGCTCTCGCTTTGATCGTGGCCGTGCCCTCGTCCGAGGTGCTGCGTGCCAATGTCGCCAATGCCGATACGGACCAGGCTGTCGCTGCCTTGCCCCGAACCGGATCGGGTCCTCTCGTGTTGCAGGCGCCGCCGAACAAGGCTCCCACTGCGGCACCCGCCGCTGCCGCAGCCGAGCCGGCCAAGCAAGGCAATCCGGTCGACAAGTTCCTCAATGCCGGCAAGGCCTTGCCCTCCTATATTACGGATACGACCAGCCCGCAGACTGCCGCTGTCGAGCCCGAAGAAATCGGCCCCGTAGTTACCGTCACCGATCGGCAGACTGGCGCGACCCGCGTCATCACGCCCGCCGGCCGCACGACAACCGTGCCGCCGACCGCTGCGGCACCGGCCTTGCCGCCGGCGCCCCAAGGCACTGCAACGCCCGCCGCGCCTACGCAAGTGGCAGCGCTCGAAACCGCTGCAGGCGCACAGGCGCCCCTGCCCATGGCCGGCTGGCTGCGCGAGCGGGCCCAGTCCCAGCAGGTGGCGGCGGCGCCGGCTGCCCAGCAGGCACCGACCGTCCAGAGCCCCGCAGTCGTGCCGCAGGCCGTCTTGCCCCAGCCCCAGCGGGTTGAGCGCCCCAGCGTTGCCACGCGTGAGGATGATTGGGAGAGCGGGCCGACCCGTGAATATCTTGGTCGCGTCGATGGCGGCCGCCCGCAAGTGGTCACCGAATTCGCCAATGGCTATGTCGATGCCAATGGCGACTTTCATTTCTTCAACGACGAGGACGAATATGCGCAGGCCTATGACGAACCCGTCGTGATCCGGCCGCGCGGCGAGCGTCGGCGCCTGGTGCTCGACGAGTTGTTCAGCCGCTAGCCCCTTGCAACAGTTCGTTCCCGCATGCAGAGGCCGCGTCATTGCGCGGCCTTTTCATTTGCGCGGCCATCGCTATTGTCCCGCCAAACGTGCAAGGGGGCCCTTCTTGTCGATCTGGCAGCGCATAGCCGAACTCATCGGCTCATTTTCCCAGCGTACGGGCCTCGCCGGGTCGCTGGCCAATGCGCTCGACCCCGACAATTGGCTGCCCGGGGGCAAGGATGCCGTCTTTACCATCTCCATCATCGGGCTGTCGGCCAAGATGGCGGTGGCCGACGGGGCGGTGACGGCCTCCGAAATGGCGGCCTTCCGGCGCAATGTGGATATTCCGTCCGGCCAGGAAACCCAGGTGCAGCGCCTGTTCGATCTGGCGCGCCAGGACGTAGCCGGGTTCGAGGCCTACGCCCGCAAGGTGCGTCGCATCTTTTCGGACAGCCCCGACATGCTCGAGCACGTGCTCGACAGCCTGTTCCTGATCGCCTCGGCCGATGGCATGATCCACGAGGCCGAACTCGATTACCTCAAGCAGGTTAGCGACATTTTCGGGTTCGACGACGCGCGCTTCGAACAGCTGGCGGCCCAGCACATCCTTTCGGACGATGGCAGCGATCCCTACGCGGTGCTGGGCCTGGCGCCCGATGCCGACCCCCAGGAAGTGCGGCGCGTCTATCGGCAACTGGTCGCTGAGCACCATCCCGACCGGCTGATTGCCAAGGGCGTGCCTGAGGAGTTGATCCGGATGGCCACCGCGCGCATGGCGGCCATAAACAATGCCTATGGCAAGATCGCCAAACGCCCCGTGCCGGCTTGACTGGCAGGGCCGGGGCTCTCTACATGCACCGGCCAGTTGACCGGGTGGCCGCTCCCATAAGGGTAACCTTTTGGGGGAGGAAAGTCCGGGCTCCATCGAAATACGATGCCGGGTAACGCCCGGCGGGGGCGACCCCAGGGAAAGTGCCACAGAAAGCAAACCGCTCCGGTCTTCCGGAGCAAGGGTGAAAGGGTGCGGTAAGAGCGCACCGCGGCCCCGGCAACGGGGACGGCATGGTAAACCCCATCGGGAGCAAGACCGAATAGGGATGACGCGGAGCCTTCGGGCTCCAGCCTGTTTCGAGGCCAGATCATCCGGGTAGGTTGCAGGAGGCGTCCCAGCAATGGGCGCCCCAGATGAATGGCCACCGCGCGCCGGCTTGCCGGCGCCATACAGAACCCGGCTTACAGGTCAACTGGCGCAGTTTTCCACAGGGCTCAACTCCTAACCGTTTCCCCAACGGGCTTGGGAAACAAATTCTTAAGCGCTGGGGCGCAAACTGCCCGCAAGTCCCGTGCTTCGGGTTTTGCGTGCCGGCCTCGTGCCGGAGTGGAGTGCGTCAGCCCATGGGGCAGCCCAGCGACCCCGATATCAATCAACCGCCCCCGCATGTGCCGGTGCTTCTTGCCGAAGTGCTCGGGGCGCTACAGCCGCTTGCGGGCCGCCGCGTGATCGACGGCACGTTCGGGGCAGGGGGCTATTCGCGTGCCCTGTTGCAGGCTGGCGCCCATGTGGTGGCCATCGACCGCGACCCCAGCGTTGCCCCCCATGCTCAGGCGCTGAGCACTGAGTTCGGCGATCGCTTTACCTTCGTGCCGGGCACCTTCTCCGAACTCGACACCCTTGCTGGCGGCCCCGCCGATGCGGTGGTGCTCGATATCGGGGTGTCCTCGATGCAGCTAGACCAGCCCGAGCGCGGTTTTTCCTTCATGCGCGAAGGGCCGCTCGACATGCGCATGGGCGGGGATGGTCCGAGTGCTGCCGATCTGGTCAACGAACTCTCGGAAGCCGAGCTGGCCAATCTGCTGTTTGCCTATGGCGAAGAGCGCAAGTCGCGCCGCATTGCCCAGGCCGTTGTGGCGCAACGCGCGCTGGCGCCGCTGGCGACCACGGGCGAGCTGGCGCGGCTGATCGAAAAGACCATCGGGCGCAAACCCGGCGACGCCCATCCCGCCACGCGGAGCTTCCAGGCCCTGCGCATCGCGGTCAATGCCGAGTTCGAGCAATTGGTCGAGGGCCTGTTTGCCGCCGAACGTCTGTTGGGAGAAGGGGGGCGGCTGGCGGTGGTCGCCTTCCATTCGCTCGAGGACCGGATCGTCAAACGCTTCCTCGATCCGGAAAAATCGGCACCCACCCGCTCGCGCCACCTGCCCGTGGGCGATGCCGTTGCGGCGCCATGGGTTTCGATCACCAAATCGGCCAAGGCCGGCGAGGCCGAACTGCTGGCCAACCCCCGCGCCCGGTCAGCGACCTTGCGGTCTGCCACGCGGTCGGCCGTCCCGGCCCGGCCGTTCAGCACGGCGGGCCTGGGCGTTCCTGGTTTCAAATCGAGAGGTTTTGCATGATCAAGACGATCAACGTGATCCTGGCGATTACCAGCGTGTGCGCGCTGGTGTGGGTCTATGCGCTCAAATACCAGGTGGAAGAGACGGCACAGGAGAAGGTGTCGCTGCAGGCCCATATCGAGCGGCAGGAAGGCCAGCTCTCGCTGCTGCAGGCCGATTGGGCGGCGCTGACCCAACCAGGGCATATCGCACCCATCGTGGCGCGCCACCAGGCGAGCCTGGACCTGGCGCCGATCGACCAGAAGCAGTTCAGCGATTTTGCCAGCCTGCCCATGCGCCCCACCGCGCCCGATACCCAGGCCATGGATGCCTTGTTCGAAGCTTTGGCCACGGGCGTGGACCCGGCCGACAACCTCACCGTGGGAAACTAAGTCATGGCCAGCGTAACCGAAGGCTTTGCCCCCATTGCCCTGGAGGGCGGGCAGAAAGCGCGCGGCAATCTCACCAAGGCGCGCATTCGCTGGGTGATCGCAGCGCTGCTGGTCGTGTTCGGCATCGTGGGTGGCCGCCTGGTGCAGTTGGGCACGGTGGTGCAGGATTCCACCATCGAAGGCCAGGCGCGCGACGTCATCACCGCCTCCCGTCCGCCGATCCTGGATCGCAACGGCCTGGAAATGGCGGTCGACATCCGCGTGCCATCGCTGTTTGCCGAGCCTCGCCGCATCATCGACGTGGACGAGGCCATCGAGGCCATCCGCACCGTGCTGCCCGATCTCAGCGTGGATTTCCTGCGCCAGCGCCTGTCGGGGGATCGGGGCTTTGTCTGGCTCAAGCGCGAGCTGACCCCTGCGGTGCAGGACAAGATCATGGGCCTGGGCATTCCGGGGCTCGATTTTCTGACCGAATCCAAACGTTTTTATCCGGGCGGCCGCGAAGTCTCGCACGTGATGGGCGCGGTCAATATCGACAATCAGGGCATTGCCGGCATCGAGCGGCACATGGACACCAGCCAGGACATTGCGCTGCTGCAATCGCTGGGCCTGGCGCGCGATGCTGCGTTGGCGCCGGTGTCGCTGTCGCTCGACATGCGCGTGCAGCACGTCATGTATGAGCAACTCAAGGACACGCTGACCCGCTACAAGGCCATTGCCGCCGCTGGCGTGATTGTCGACGTACATACAGGCGAAGTGCTGGCCTTGGCCTCGCTGCCCGATTTCGATCCCAACGATCCGGCTTCGGCGCTGGAAAAAGACAGCTTCAACCGCATTACCTCGGGCATTTTCGAGTTGGGCTCGACCTTCAAGACCGTGACCTTCGCCGCCGCGCTCGACAGCGGCAAGGTGCGGATGTCGGACAGCTTCGATGCGCGTTTCGGCATTCGCTTCGGCCGCTTCACCATCGACGATTTCCATGGCAAGCACCGGGTGCTGTCCGTGCCCGAAATCTACAAATACTCATCCAATATCGGCACGATCAAGATCATGCAGGAGCTGGGCAAAGACGAATTCCGCGACTTTTTGACGAAGCTCGGCTTTGACAAGCGCGTACCGTTCGAATTGCCCGAAATGCGCAATCCGAGCGTGCCGGCCAAGTTCTCCGAGATCGTGGCAGCCACGGCTTCGTTCGGTCACGGGCTGAGCGTGAGCCCGCTTCACATGGCGGTGGCCGTGTCGGCCTTCGTCAACGGCGGCAACTACGTGCCGCCCACGCTCTACCATCGCGACCAGGCCGAGGCCGAAAGCCTCTATAGCCGCGTGATCTCGCCCCAGACCAGCGCCTCGATCCGCTATCTGATGCGGCTCAATGCGCTCGAAGGCTCGGGCACGCGCATGAATGCCATGGCCGACGGCTATCGCGTGGGCGGCAAGACCGGCACTGCCGAGAAGGTGGTCAATGGTCGCTATGCCAATGGCAAGAACCTCAACGTCTTTGCCTCGGCCTTCCCGCTCGATGATCCCAAATATGCCATGGTGATCCTGGTGGACGAGCCGCAGGCCGAGAACGAGCGGTCGGGCACGACGGCGGGCTGGAATGCGGGCGAAGTGACCGGCCGGATCGTGCAGCGCATCGCGCCCATGCTTGGCATTCGCCCGGAATTCGGCGAAATGATCGAGCAAGCCATGATTCCGGCACAGCTGCGCTAATCGTCCCCGCCGGGCGAGACGCAAGCCGTGCCCAGGCGGAGGACGCAAGTTTGGTATTGACGCTCAAGCACCTGCTGGATGGGTCAGGTCCCGACCTGACGGTCACCGGGATTAATGCCGACAGCCGCGCCATTGCGGCGGGCGAGGCCTTTTTTGCCCTGCCCGGCAGCAAGGTGCATGGCGATGCCTTCGCCGGCCAGGCCATTGTCCAGGGCGCGGCAGCCGTGGTTTCCGATCGGGCCCTCTCCGGTGTGCCGGTGCCGGTCGTCGTCGTGCCGGACGTGCGCAAGGCTTATGCCGTGGCCGCTTCCCGGCTGGCGCCGCAACCCAAGGTGGCGGTTGCCGTAACCGGCACCAATGGCAAGACCTCGGTTGCCTCCTATGTGCGCCAGATCTGGGCCGCGCAGGGCTGGCAGGCCGCCAGCCTGGGCACGCTTGGCATCGACACCGGTGGGGTCATCGCCGAAGGCTCGCTGACCACCCCCGATTCCCTCACGCTGCACCAGAGCCTGGCGCGCCTCAAATCTCAGGGCTACGAGCACGTGGCGCTGGAAGCCTCGAGCCACGGCCTCGATCAGCGCCGGCTCGACGGCATGCGCTTTGCCGCCGTGGCCTTCAACAATCTCAGCCGTGACCATCTCGATTACCACCCTGACATGGAGGCCTATCGCGACGCCAAGCTGCGCCTTTTTACCGATCTGATTGCCCCGGGCGGGGTGGCCGTGGTCAACACCGACGATCCGGCACACGAGCCCTTCCTCTATGCGGCCCTCGACCAGGGGGCGACGCTTTTGACCATAGGCCGGCAGGGGGCCTTCATCGAGATCGGGGAGGTGGTGCGCGAGGGCTACGGCCAGCGGGTCACCGGCCGCATATCGGGTGAGCCGCTGAGCTTTTTCCTGCCGCTGACCGGCCAGTTCCAGGTCTACAACGCGGCCATCGCCGCCTCGCTGGCCATCGCCACCGGCGTGCCGCAGGATGCAGCGTTTGCGGCCCTTGCCCAGATCAAAGGCGCCAAGGGGCGGCTGGAGCTGGTGGGGGAGCACAACGGCGCTGCGATCTTTGTCGATTACTCCCACAAGCCCGTGGCGCTCGAAAGCGCGCTGGCCTCGCTGCGCCCCTATGTGGGCAACAGGCTGGTAGTGGTGTTTGGCTGCGGCGGTGACCGGGACAAGGGCAAGCGCCCGATGATGGGCGAGATCGCCGCCCACAACGCCGATCTGGTAATCGTCACCGATGACAACCCCCGCACAGAGGATGCCGCCACCATCAGGGCGGAAGTTCTGGCCGGGGCGCCTGGGGCGCGCGAAATCGGGGATCGCGCCGAAGCGATCCGCACCGCCATTGCCGGTCTGGAGCCGGGCGACGTGTTGCTGATCGCAGGCAAGGGTCACGAGGACTACCAGATCATCGGCACCACCAAGCATCATTTTTCCGACCATGAGCAGGTGGCTCAGGCCCTGGAGACGCTGTGACCGACGCACTGTACACATTGGACGAACTGCTGGCGGCAACCGGCGGACGCGCCGTCGGACTGACCGAGCCAGGCATTGGCTCGATCTCCATCGATTCGCGCGAACTGGGCCCCCATGCCCTGTTCGTTGCCATCAAGGGCGATCGCTTCGACGGCCATGATTTCGTCGATCAGGCCCTGGCCAATGGCGCCGTGGCGGCACTGGTGTCGGCTGGACGACTGGACGAGACGGGCCGGCGGCTCATCGCTGTGCCCGACGCGCTGGAAGGGCTGGCCGCTTTGGGTCGGGCCGCGCGGGCACGCACCAGTGCGCGGATCGCCGCCGTTACGGGGAGCGTGGGCAAGACCACCACCAAGGAGGCATTGCGCACCATTTGTGCCGCCGCAGGGTCGACCCATGCCTCGATCAAGAGCTTCAACAATCATTGGGGCGTGCCCCTGATGCTGGCGCGCATGCCTCGGGCGACCGAATTCGGCGTGTTCGAGATCGGCATGAGCGCACCGGGCGAAATCACGCCGCTGACGGCCATGGTGCGTCCGCATGTGGCATTGGTCACCACCGTGGCCCCGGCGCATCTTGAGTTTTTCAACTCCGTCGCCGAGATCGCGGCAGCCAAGGCCGAGATCTTTACCGGCATCGAGCCGGGCGGCACCGCCATCGTCAATGCCGATCATGAGCATGTGGATCTCCTGCTCGATCATGCGCGGCAGGCTGGGGTAGGGGAGGTGTTGACCTATGGCTTTTCACCCAGGGCGCAACTGCGCATCACCGACGTCGACACATCCGGCAGCGCAAGCCGCGCCAATGTCGATCTGCCATCGGGGTGCGTGACGCTGGCCTTGAACCTGGCCGGTCGGCATATGCTGGCCAATGCCGCCGGCGCACTGATCGTAGCCGAGCGGCTGGGCGTGCCCGTCGATCTGGCCCTTGCGGCCCTCGGCCGCTTCGAGGCGCCCGAGGGCCGTGGTGCGGTCGTCCGGCTCGGACGGGATGGGGAGCAGCTGCTCCTCGTCGATGAGAGCTACAATGCCAATCCCGCCTCGATGCGCGCGGCGCTCGAGGTGTTTGCCGGCCAGTCCGCGCCCCGGGGCCGAAGGGTGCTGGTTTTGGGCGACATGCTCGAATTGGGAGCAACCAGCCCGGATCTGCACGCCGCTCTGGCTCCGGCCGTAACGGCGGCTGGCGCCGATCTGGTGTTCCTCGTGGGCCCCCACATGGCGGCGCTACGCGACGCGTTGGGCTCGGCTGCTGTTGCCGGACACGCACAGAGCAGCGATGCTCTGGTGGACGTGATCGTCAAAATTCTTGCGCCTGGCGATGCAGTTATGGTCAAAGGGTCGAACGGCGTTCGGCTTGGCAAACTCGTCACCGCGCTGCGCGAACGATTCGCCTGATCCTGATATCTGGCCGCCGCCACAAGGACCCCCCGGACATGCTCTACTTCATCGGAACCCTGGGCGACGGTCTCAGCGTTCTCAACGTGTTTCGCTACATCACCTTTCGCACGGCGGGCGCGGTGGTCACGGCGCTGTTCTTCGTGTTTCTCTTTGGCCCGGGCATGATCACCTCGCTGCGCGTGCGCCAGGGCAAGGGCCAGCCCATTCGCGAGGACGGCCCCCAGACCCACCTTCTGACCAAGAAGGGCACGCCCACCATGGGCGGGTTGATGATCCTGTCGGGCGTGGTCAGCTCCACCCTGCTCTGGGCTAACCTCTCGAACGGCTATGTCTGGGTGGTGCTGATGGTCACCGTCAGCTTCGGCGCCATCGGGCTTTACGACGATTATCTCAAGGTCACCCGCATGTCCCACAAGGGCTTTGGCGGTCGGCAGCGCCTGGCCATCGAAGCGGTTATCGGGGCGGTGGCCTGTTTCCTCATCGCCTATATGAGCGAGCCCAGCATTTCCACGGCCCTGCTGTTTCCCTTCATCAAGGGGCTGGCGGTGGATCTGGGCTGGTTCTTCGTCGCTTTCGGTGCCTTCGTCATCGTGGCGGCGGGCAATTCGGTGAACCTGACCGATGGCCTGGATGGCCTCGCCATCGTGCCGGTGATGGTGGCGGCGGCCTGCTTCGGGCTGATCGCCTATCTGGTGGGTAACCAGAATTTCGCCGATTATCTCTTCATCAACTTTGTGCCGGGCACGGGCGAGCTGGCCGTGGTCTGCGGCGCCCTGATCGGGGCGGGGCTGGGTTTTCTGTGGTTCAACGCACCGCCTGCGCAGATCTTCATGGGCGATACCGGGTCGCTCGCCCTGGGCGGCGCCCTGGGCGCCATTGCCGTGGCCACCAAGCACGAGATCGTGCTGGCCATCGTGGGCGGTCTGTTCGTGCTTGAAACCGTATCGGTGCTGATCCAGGTGGGCTGGTTCAAACTCACCGGCAAGCGGGTGTTCCTGATGGCGCCCATCCATCACCATTTCGAGCATTTGGGCTGGACCGAGAGCCAGGTGGTGATCCGGTTCTGGATCATTTCCCTGGTGCTGGCCCTGATCGGGCTGAGCTCGCTCAAGCTGCGATAATTTGCAAAACGCGAACGGCGGTCGGACTTCGGTAACCATCGACCGCTAAGATCGCCTTTGAGTTAAATTATCGAAAAGGGCCGGCCCTCGTGCAGGCCGGTGTCGCCCCATGTTCGTTCGTGAACGCAAAACCCCGCTGGCCGAGTGGTGGTGGTCGATCGACCGCGAACTGCTTGGTGCACTGGTGGTGCTGATGCTGTGTGGCTTCGTGTTGAGCTTTGCAGCCAGCCCGCCGGTCGCCGAACGCCTGGGCCTCAGCCCCTGGCACTTCATTATCCGCCATGGCCTGTTCACCCTGCCAGCGCTGGGCATTCTGGTCGCCACCTCGCTGCTGAGCCCACGTAAAGCGCGCCTATTGGCCCTGGGCATGCTGATTGCAAGCATCGTCCTGATGTTCATGACCCTGCGCTTTGGCGTCGAGGTCAAGGGTGCGCGGCGCTGGATCTCGTTTGCCGGGCAATCGGTGCAGCCCTCCGAATTCGTCAAGCCCGCCTTCGCAGTCATTGGGGCCTGGCTGTTTGCTGAAAGCATGCAGCAAAAGGGCGTGCCGGCTCGCATCATGGCGACGGCGATCATGGGCGTCATCGTGGTGGGGCTGTTGCTCCAGCCCGATATCGGGCAGACCGCGCTGATCCTGGCCACCTGGGCGGCGCTGCTGTTTCTGAGCGGCATTTCGTGGTGGATCATCGGCGCCCTGGGCGGGGTGGCGGTGCTGGGCATGTTCGGGGCCTATCTGTTCTTCCCTCACTTTGCCAAGCGCATCGACACCTTCATCAATCCCGAGGACGGCAATACCTATCAGATCGACCGCGCGCTGCAGTCGCTGCTCGAAGGGGGCTGGTTCGGGCGGGGGCCGGGCGAATCGATCGCCAAGAAGCTCATTCCCGACGCCCACGCCGACTATGTGTTCTCGGCGGCGGCCGGTGAGTTCGGCATCATCTTCTGCCTGGCGCTGGTGGGCGTAATCGCCTTCATCGTGGTGCGTGCCCTGCTTTCGGCGCAGCGCCAGTCCAACCTGTTCTCGCGCCTTGCCGCGTCCACCCTGGCCATCCAGTTCGCGCTGCAATCGGGGATCAACCTGTCGGTCAATCTCAACCTCATTCCGCCCAAGGGCATGACGCTGCCCTTCGTGTCCTATGGCGGCACCTCCATGTTGGCCATCGCTTTCGGCATGGGGCTGATGCTGGCACTGACGCGCACCAAGCCCGAAGAGCGCCTGGCCACCGGCCTGCCGATCTATCGCGGCCAATTGAGCCCGCGCAGCGCATGAGCACCGTAGTTCTCATGGCAGGCGGCACGGGAGGCCACCTCTTCCCGGCCATGGCGCTGGCGCAGGAATTGCGGCGGCGCGGTCACGTGATCCACCTGATCACCGATCACCGCGTGGGGGCCTATGGCGAGGATTTCCCCGCCGAGGCCATTCACATCGTGCCCTCGGCCACCCCCTCGATCCGCAATCCGCTCAAGTTCCTGCGTGCGGGTCTCATCATTCTGGGCGGCACCGCCAGTTCGGCTCGGCTGCTGCGCAAGCTCGATCCGGCCGTGGTGGTCGGGTTTGGCGGCTACCCCACCTTTCCCCCCCTTTTGGCGGCCAGCATGATGGGCATTCCCGGCGTGCTGCACGAAGCCAATGCGGTGCTGGGCCGCGCGAACCGGGCCCTCGTTCGTTTTACCGATGCTCTGGCCCTGTCGTTCGAACCCACACGGTTCGTCGAAGGCACCAAGGCGCGCAAAGTGGTGACGGGCAACCCCATTCGCGACCGGGTGCGGGCCGTGCTCGACACCCCCTATCCGGGGCTCTCGCCCTCGGCGCGCCTGCGGCTGCTGGTATTCGGCGGCAGCCAGGGTGCGCGCGCCTTTGCCGATCTCTTGCCCCAGGCCATTGCGCTGCTGCCCGAAGAGTTGCGCATGCGGCTCGACGTGACCCAGCAGTGCCGCCCCGAGGATCTCGACCGGGTGGCCGAGGCCTATCGGCAGGCCAAGGTCAATGTGGAGCTGGCCGCGTTCTTCACCGACCTGCCCGAGCGCATGGCGCACAGCCATCTGGTGGTGTGCCGGTCCGGCGCGTCCAGCGTGTCCGAGCTGTGTGCCATCGGCCGGCCATCCATCCTCATCCCGCTGCCCGGCGCGCTCGATGCCGATCAGAAGACCAATGCCGGCCTGGTGCAGGCCGCCGGCGGGGGCTGGATTGCCGAGCAGGCCACGCTTTCACCGCAATTGCTTGCGACTCGCCTCACCGAGGTGTTGGGAGATGCCGAAACGCTGCGCAAGGCAGCGCAGGTAGCACGCGGCCTGGGTCGTCCGCAGGCGGTCGAGGCCCTGGCCGATCTCGCCGAAAGCCTGATCCCGGGCCATAAATCAACAGAGTAGGATACGCTGCATGAAGATGCCGCAGAATATCGGCCCGGTGCACTTCGTGGGCATTGGCGGGATCGGGATGAGCGGGATCGCCGAGATCCTGCACAATCAGGGCTATACCGTGCGCGGCTCGGATGCTGCGGCCAATCCCAATGTGCAGCGCCTGCGCGACATGGGGATCGAAGTGGCCATTGGCCAAGCGGCCGAGAACCTGCGCGATGCCGCGGTCGTGGTCGTGTCCTCAGCGATCAGGAAGGACAATCCCGAGCTGGTGGCGGCGCGTGCGCGCAACCTCCCCGTGGTGCGCCGGGCCGAAATGCTCGCCGAAATCATGCGCTTCAAATACGCCGTGGCCATTGGCGGCACCCATGGCAAGACCACGACCACGACGCTGGTGGCGGCTTTGCTCGATGCGGGCAAGCTCGATCCCACCGTCATCAATGGCGGCATCATCAATGCCTATGGCACCAATGCGCGCCTGGGGGCAGGGGAGTGGATGGTGGTGGAGGCCGACGAAAGCGACGGCACCTTCGTCAAGCTTCCCGCCGACGTGGTGATCGTCACCAATATCGATCCCGAGCACCTGGACCACTACAAAGACTTCGAGGGGGTAAAGCGCGCCTTCCACAATTTCGTGGAGAACGTGCCCTTTTACGGCTTTGCCGTGATGTGCCTGGATCACCCCGAGGTGCAGGCTTTGGTAGGCGAAGTGCGCGATCGCCGCGTCATCACCTATGGCCGCAATCCGCAGGCCGACGTGCGCCTGCTCGATCTGACCAGCAGCGATGGGGTCAGCAGCTTTGCCGTCGAGATCCGCGACCGCATCAAGCAGACCCAGCTGCGCATAGAGGGGCTCGAGCTGCCCATGCCAGGCGAGCACAATGCGCTCAACGCCACCGCCGCGATTGCCGTGGCCGATCAGCTGGGGGTCTCGGCCGAGGCGATCCGGCGCGGGCTCAAGGGGTTTACCGGCGTCAAGCGCCGCTTCACCAGAACGGGCACCGTGGGCGGCATCACTGTCATTGACGATTACGGGCATCATCCGGTGGAAATCGCCTCGGTGCTGCGCGCGGCCCGGCAGTCGGCGCGCGGCGAGGTCATCGCCGTGGTGCAGCCGCACCGCTATTCGCGCCTCAACGACCTGTTCGACGATTTCTCCGCCTGCTTCAACGATGCCGACACCGTCATCGTGGCCCCGGTCTATGCCGCCGGCGAAACACCCATCGAGGGCGTGACCCATGAGGAACTGGTGGCCCGCATCAGGGCGCGCGGCCATCGCGACGCGCGCGTCATCGACCGCCCCGAGGCCTTGGCACCGCTGCTGGCCAGCCGGGCTGCCGCCGGCGACTATGTGGTGTGCCTGGGGGCGGGCAACATCACCCAATGGGCCGCAGCCCTGCCTGCCGAGCTGGGGGCGCTGCTGGACCTGGAGGTGACCCTGCCATGACCTATCCCGATCTCCTGCCCCAGTTGGAGCCTTGGGTGTCCCAGGTGCGCGGCCGGCTCATTCCCAATCAGCCGCTGTCGGAAGTCACCTGGTTCCGCGTGGGCGGGCCGGCGCAGTTGTTCTTCCAGCCGGCCGACGAGGCCGATCTGGCGTTCTTTCTCAAGAACCTGCCGCAGGACATCCGCGTAACAGTCATAGGTTTGGGCTCGAACCTGCTGATCCGCGATGGCGGGCTCGATGGCGTGGTGATCCGGCTGTCCGCGCGCGGCTTTGGCTCGATCGAAATCCTCGACGGGCACCGGCTGCGTGTCGGCACGGCGCTGCCCGACGTCAAGGTCGCGACGGCCGCCGCCGAGGCGGGCATAGACGGGCTGACCTTTTATCGCGGCATTCCGGGCGGCATCGGTGGGGCGCTCTACATGAATGCGGGGTGCTACGGCACCGAGACGCGCAACCGGATGGTGGAGCTGCGCGCCGTGACCCGGCAGGGCGAGATCGTCACGCTGAGCAACCAGGACATGGGCTATCTCTATCGCAAGTCCAACGGGCCGCGCGGCGCCGTCTTTACCTCGGCGGTCTATCAGGGCTTTGCCGGCGACAAGGACGACATCCTGGCGCGCATGCGCGAGATTACCGAAAAGCGCGAGGCCAGCCAGCCCACCAAGGCCAAGACCGGCGGTTCGACCTTCAAGAACCCCGAAGGGCATTCGAGCTGGCGTCTGATTGACGAGGCGGGATGCCGGGGCCTGAAGGTCGGCGATGCGCAAATGTCCGAGCTGCACGCCAATTTCCTGCTCAATCTGGGCGAGGCCAGCGCCCATGACGTCGAGCTTTTGGGCGAGACGGTGCGCAACCGCGTGCGCGCCAGGCACGGCATCGAGCTCAAATGGGAAATCCGCCGCATGGGGCATTTCCTGCCCGGGGCCGAGGTCCGCGAGTTCCTGGACGGCGACGTCTTTACCGGGGCGGTGTGAGGCCTTTGTGCCTCCCATCACCCATACATTCCTAGCGCCACGAAGGGCCATCTCATGACCAAGCACGTCGCCGTTCTCCTCGGGGGACTTTCCAACGAACGGGAAGTGTCGCTGCGCTCGGGCGCCCAATGCGCCCAGGCCCTGCGCAATGGCGGCTACCAGGTCACCGAGATCGACGTGGGCTTCGACATTGCCGAACAGCTGCGCGCGGTCGCGCCCGACGTGGTGTTCAATGCCCTGCACGGTCGCTATGGCGAGGACGGCACCATTCAGGGCCTGCTCGAATTTTTGCGCATTCCCTACACGCATTCGGGTGTGCTCGCCTCGGCCCTGGCCATGGACAAGCACCAGGCCAAGATCATGTTCAAGGCGTTGGGCATTCCGGTTACCGACCATGTCGTGGCCAGCCGGGCCGAAATTGCCCGCCAGCACGTCATGCCTGCCCCCTATGTGGTCAAGCCGCTCTCGGATGGCTCGAGCGTGGGCGTGTTCATCGTCAAGGCCGGCCAGGAGCATCCGCCCCAGGAGATCCTGCGCGAGGATTGGAACGGGGGCGAGGCCCTGATGGTGGAACGCTATGTGCCTGGCCGGGACCTCACCTGCGCGGTGATGGGCGACGTTGCTCTGGGCGTGACCGAGATCATCACCGATCTCAGCTTCTACAACTACGAGGCCAAATACGCCAAAGGCGGATCACGTCACGTGGTGCCGGCGCAAATTTCACCGAAAATTTACGACAAAGTCCAGAAGATAAGCCTGATGGCGCATGCCGCGCTGGGCTGCCGGGGCGTGACGCGGAGCGATTTCCGCTACAACGACCAGGCTGGCGAAGACGGCGAACTTGTCTGTCTGGAAATCAACACCCAGCCGGGCATGACCGGGACTTCGCTGGTCCCCGAACAGGCGGCATACGCAGGACATTCGTTCGAAGAGCTGGTCGCCTGGATGGTGGAGGACGCGAGTTGCAACAGGTAGGGACGCGTACCGCCACGCTGGGGGCGGTGCCGGTTTCACCCGATCGGCTGCCGGCGCCCCTGCGCGAAGCCAGTCGCCGGATCGCACCGCGCAATCCGGTGCAGCGCGCGCTCGTGCGCTTTGGCCACACCTGGGTGCTGCATCGCCGCCGCGTGCTGCAGGCCGTGGCCGCCGTATGCGCGCTGGCGGTGGCGGGGGGGATCTACCAGGTGCGCGAGCCGATCGCGTCGGGCGTTTTGGCGCTTGCGGACTTGGCGCAGGGCAAGTTCGCCGATACCCCGTTCGGGGTGTCGGAAATCTCGCTCACGGGCCAGACCATCACGCGCGAGCAGGATATCGTGGAGACGCTAGGCCTCAACGATTTGAGCTCCACGCTCAACTTCGACGTGGCCGAGGCACGGGCGCGGCTCGAAGAGCTGCCCGCCGTGCGTGAGGCCAGCGTGCGCAAGGTCTATCCGGGCAAGCTTGAGGTCGATCTGGTCGAGCGCGTGCCGATCGCGCGCTGGGTGCTCGATGGGGTGACCTTCGTCATCGACGATCAGGGCAACCAGTTGGGCGATGCTTCGGTCTACTACACCGATCTGCCCACCATTATCGGCGATGGTGCTGCCGACGACGCCCTGCCCATGATCCGCACGCTGGACCAGTATCCGCAACTCAAGGACGGCTTGATGGCGCTGAGCCGCATCGCCGACCGGCGATGGGACATGATCTACCAGACCGGCCTGCGGGTGCAGCTGCCCGAGCATGGGGTCGCCCAGGCTCTCCAGAGCCTCTTGGCCTATCAGCGCGATTATCAGTTGATGGAGCGCGATCTGGACCGCATCGATCTGCGGGTGCCCGGCATGGTGGCGCTGCGCGTGACCGACCGACAAGCCGAGACGACCGCCGAGGTTAAGACCACGCCATGATGACCCAAGCGATGACCGCACGGCTCAAGCCGCTTCAGCCGGGAAAGACCACGCTGGTTTCGGTGCTCGATATCGGCTCGACCAAGATCTGCTGCATCATCGCACGCCTGGTGCCGCGCGCCGAAGGGCGCTCGCTCAAGGGCCGCACCCATGCCCCCGAGGTCATCGGCTTTGGTTATGGCCCATCGTCGGGCATCAAGAGCGGGGTCATCACCGATCTCGACAAGGCCGAGCATGCCATTCGCTCCGTCGTGGGCATGGCCGAACGCGCTGCGGGCCTGACCGTTCAGTCCGTAATCGTTAACGTTACCGCCGGCCGGCTGGGCTCGGAAACCTTCAGCGCCACGGTGTCGCTGGCGGGCCAGGAGGTCGAGGCGGGCGACATTGCGCGCGTGCTGCGCGCGGTCAACGGCCGCTCCGTGCGGCCCGAACGCTCCATCATCCATGCTTTGCCCATCGGCTACACGCTCGACGGGCAAAAAGGCGTGCGCGAGCCCAAGGGCATGGTGGGGGAGCGCCTGGGCGTGGACGTGGCGGTGATCAGCGCCGAAACCCTGGCCATGCGCAATGTGGAGCTGGTGCTCAACCGCTGCCATCTCCAGATCGAGGCCCTGGTCGCCACGCCCTATGCCAGCGGGCTGGCCACCCTGGTGGACGACGAGGCCCATCTGGGCGTTGCCTGCCTCGATTTCGGGGGTGCTACCACCACCGTCTCTGTGTTCAACGATGGCCATGTGGTCTACACCGATGCCATCGCCATCGGTGGGCATCACCTGACGCTCGACATCGCCCGCAGCCTTTCGGTTGCCGTGGCCGATGCGGAACGCCTCAAGACCCTTTATGGCAGCGTGCTGCCCGGCCAGGCCGATGAGCGCGACCTGATCCCGATCGTGCCGGTGGGCTCGCTGGCCGACGAGGCTCCGGCCCAGGTGCCACGCTCGGCCATCACGCGCATCGTGCGGCCGCGCATCGAAGAAGTTTTAACTGCAGTCAAGGACCGCATGCAGGCGACCGGCATGATGGACGTATGTGGGCGCCGCTTCGTTTTGACCGGCGGGGCCAGTGAGTTGACCGGGTTGCCCGAGGTGGCTCGGCGCGTTCTGGCGCGCAATGTGCGCACCGGTCGCCCCATGGGCATAGCCGGCCTGCCCGAGATGGCGCGCGGCCCCGGCTTTGCCGCCGTCGCCGGCATGCTGATCTATCCCCAAGTGTGCGCTCAGGAATATGCCGAGCCCCATACACGCGCCAAGCTGACGGGCACCGATGGCTATCTGGCCCGTGTCGGACAATGGCTCAAGTCGAGCTTCTGACAGCCACAACGGCGTATTGCTTAAAGTGATACTTCAAATGTCCAAAGCGTTAATGACCGCATAACGCCTTGGCCTGCCTGTTGCATTTTGCATCAGGGTTAACGCAATTGGTTCAATTGTTAGGGTCCGGTTAACGATTTTGACCCTAGAACAGTGGTCAGTCGCCAATACGAGGCAAACATGACCATCAATCTGACCATCCCCGACATTCAGGAACTGAAGCCCCGCATCACCGTGTTCGGCGTCGGCGGGGCTGGCGGCAACGCGGTTAACAACATGATCACCTCGGGGCTCGACGGGGTCGACTTCGTGGTGGCCAATACCGATGCCCAGGCCTTGGCGCTCTCCAAGGCGCAGCGGATCATCCAGCTCGGCGTCGGCGTGACCGAGGGGCTGGGCGCTGGTTCGCACCCCGAAGTGGGCCGCGCCGCTGCCGAAGAAAGCTTCGACGAGATCAACGATCACCTGTCCGGCTCGCACATGGTGTTCATCACCGCCGGCATGGGCGGCGGCACCGGCACCGGTGCGGCACCCGTGGTGGCTCGTGCGGCCCGCGAGCAGGGCATCCTCACCGTGGGCGTGGTTACCAAGCCCTTCGCCTTCGAGGGCAATCGCCGGGCGCGCCTGGCCGAGGACGGCATCGACGAGCTGCACCGCCACGTCGACACCCTGATCGTGATCCCCAACCAGAACCTGTTCCGCGTCGCCAACGAGAAGACCACGTTCGCCGATGCCTTCGCCATGGCCGACCAGGTGCTGTTCTCGGGCGTTGCCTGCATCACCGATCTGATGGTCAAGGAAGGCCTGATCAACCTCGACTTCGCCGACGTACGTGCCGTGATGCGCGGCATGGGCAAGGCGATGATGGGCACCGGCGAGGCTTCGGGCGAAGATCGTGCCCGCCACGCCGCCGAGGCTGCCATTGCCAACCCGCTGCTCGACGATGTGTCGATGCACGGCGCCCGCGGTCTGCTGATCTCCATCACCGGTGGTCCCGACCTCACCCTCTACGAGGTGGACGAAGCGGCCAGCCGCATCCGCGAAGAGGTCGATTCGGATGCCAACATCATCCTGGGTGCGACCTTCGACCCCAACCTCAACGGCACCATCCGCGTGTCCGTGGTGGCCACGGGCACCGATGCGACCATGGTGCAGGCCCTCGAGCCGGTGAAGGCCAACCACACCCGCACTCCGCTGTCGGTGCGCCGCGCCGCGCCCCAGGAGCAGATTGCTGCCCCGGTAACCCAGCACAGCCAGATCGAGCATCAGGTCGAGGCCGCGGTGGCTCAGGCCGTCAGCCATCATCAGCCCGCTCATTACGCTGACGAAGACGATGGCGTGATGGTCGAGCCCTATGTGCCGGCGGCTCACCACCACGACGCGATGGACGAGGCTCCGCGAATCAAGGAAGCCCCCATCCCCAGCGTCTACGTGCCCAACTCGGCTCGCCCCGAAGGTCAGCGGCGCATGCCGCGCACCGAGGAGCTGCCCATTGTTGCCAGAAAGTCACTCGACGCACAGGAAACGCAGTCCAGTGAGCCGCGTAATGCTCGCGCGCTCTTCAAGAAACTGGCCTCCAATGTCGGCCTGAACCTGCGCCAGGAACAGCAGGGCCAGACCCATTACGAGGACGTGCAGGCCCACGACGCCGATGCCCGTTCTGCCATAGAATCCGGGCCTTCCCGCGGGGTTTCGCGGTCAGCGCCCCAGGGTGCCGCAGGCCAGCTGGACCCCCATGGGCGTCCTACTCCGGCGCAGGCTCCCAAGGAGCATCTTGAGATCCCGGCCTTCCTGCGCAAGCACGGGTAATCAACCGGGAACCGGCTTATCAGAGGTCCCGACGCGGCTTCCGTGTCGGGACCTTTTTCGTTAAGACACTCATCATTGGGGTCGCCCACTCTGGGCGGGGGCAGTAGTCAGTATGTTCAAACTATCGCGTCGGCAGCGGACACTTGCAGGTTCGCTCGAGTTTGCCGGGTTCGGCGTTCACAGCGGCGCCCCGGTCACCTTGGTGATCGAGCCTGCAGCCCCCGACAGCGGCTACCAGATTTCCCGGGTGCTCGAAGGTGGGCGTGCCGTAGGGCCGGTGCCGGTCCATTTCTCCCGCATCGCCCGTACGACGCTCTGCACCACTCTCGATCTGGGCGAAAGCGTTTCGGTCTCAACCATCGAACACGTGACGTCCGCGCTGTCGGGCATGGGCGTGGACAACGCCCATATCGTGCTGCACGGCCAGGAATGCCCGATTCTGGACGGCAGTTCCGCTCTCTTTGCCCAGGCGATCCTGGAAATGGGGCTCGAGATTCAGCTCGCCCCGCGCCGCTTCATCAAGATCAAGCGCGCTGTGACCGTGCGCAACAACGACGCCTTTGCCGCACTCGAGCCCTATAATGGGCGCGTGTTTGACCTCGAAATCGATTTCGACTGCGCCGTGATCGGCCGTCAGCGCATGATCTTCGACTGGTCGCCGCGCCGCTACTATGACGATATCGCCGCCGCCCGCACCTTTGGGTTCATGCGCGACGCCAAGATCTTGCGCCAGGCTGGCTACGCCCTTGGGTCATCGATGGAAAATTCCATCACTATCGACGAGGACAAGGTCGCCAATCCCGGCGGGCTGCGCTACGAGGACGAGTTCGTGCGCCATAAGCTGCTCGACGCCATCGGCGATCTGGCGCTGGGCGGTTTGCCTATCTATGGACGCTTCCGCTCCTATAAGGGCGGTCACGGTTTGAATGCACTGGTGCTTTCCGGTCTCTTTGCGAGCGCCGCCAATTATGAGATAGTCACCGCCGAGGATCTACCTTTGGCGTTCGATGCCCTGGATGAATTTCCGGAGCTTCCCGAGGCGGCCCAAGCCCTGCGCTCTGTGGGCTGAGTCGGTCGCTTTCGCGCCATAGTTTTGATCGAATTGAAATCTAGGCCGCTGGCCAACGCGGCAGATGAGAGACGAGGCACTTCGTGACGATTAACGCTATTGCAGGACTCTCTGGCCGCGCGGGCCGGCTCATGGCTGCGGGCCTGCTGTTCCTGGCCCTTGGCGGCTGCGCCGGCTTCAATCTCTTCGGCGCTCCCAAGATCCGGGAAGAAGAGATCATCCCGCCGCAGGTGCTTTACCAGCAGGCGCTCGACCAGATGGACCAGCAGCGCTACAACACCGCTGTTGAAACCCTGGCCAAGCTCGATCGTCAGCATCCCTATTCGGAGTATGCCGAAAAGGCCAAGCTGATGACGGTGTATTCGAACTATCGCATCGGCAAGTTCAACGAAGCGATCCTGGCGGCTGACCGCTACATGGCGCTCTATCCCAGCTCGCCCGAAACCCCCTATGTGCTCTACCTCAAGGGCAATTCCTATTTCGGCCAGATCAAGGACATCACCCGCGACCAGCAGTTCGCCCGCGATGCCATCGATACCTACGGCCTGATCATCTCCAACTATGCGCAGTCCGAGTACACGGCCGATGCGCGTGAAAAGAGCAAAATCGCCTGGGACCAGCTGGCCGGCAAGGAAATGTCGGTGGGCCGCTACTATCTGGGCAACCGGCAATACACCGCCGCCATCAATCGCTTCCGCGTGGTGGTCGAGCAGTACCAGACCTCGACCCATATCGAGGAAGCCCTGTTGCGCCTGACCGAGGCCTATCTCTCGCTCGGCCTGGTCGGGGAAGCCCAGACAGCCGCTGCCGTGTTGGGCCACAATTATCCGTCGAGCCCCTGGTATCAGTCGGCGTTCGACCTGCTCAACAAGCAGGGCATCGCACCCAAGGTGATCGAGGGCAACTGGATCGCGGCGCAAAAGCGGACCTGACTGTAGCGCCACCAGCACTATCAAGGCCCCGGTTCAATGCGACCGGGGCCTTTTCGTATCCAAGGATCGGCCAAACGATGCTATTGAGCAGGCTGATGACGCGTAGGGTTTGAGGCATGCTGAGTGGGCTTTCCGTTCGCAACATCGTGCTGATCGATCAGCTCGATCTGGGCCTGGACCGGGGCCTGACCGTGCTTACGGGCGAAACCGGTGCCGGCAAGTCGATCCTGCTCGATTCCCTCACCCTGGCCCTGGGCGGCCGCGGCGATGCCTCGCTGGTGCGGGTGGGCGCCGAAAGCGGGCAGGTGGTGGCGGTGCTGCACCTGCCGGCCGATCACCCCGCTCGGCTCTTGCTGCGCGACAATGCCATTGCCGATGATGACGAGCTGATCCTGCGCCGGGTGCAATATGCCGATGGCCGCACGCGCGCCTTCGTCAACGATCAGCCGGTGTCGGCCGGGCTGCTGCAAAGCGTGGGGCGGCTGGTGGTGGAAATCCACGGCCAGCACGATGACCGGGCGCTGGTGGACGTCAACACCCATCGCACGGCGCTCGATGCCTTCGGCGGTCATGAGAAGCTGGTGGCCAGCACGCGTACCACCCATGAAGCGCTGGCGGCGGCCGACGCCGCCGTCGCCCAGCAGCGCGCCGATATCGCCCAGGCCCTGCAGCAGGAAGACTATGCCCGCCACGTGGTGGAAGAGTTGTCCAGCCTCGCCCCACGCGAGGGCGAGGAGGAGGAACTGGCCGAGCGTCGGCAGCATCTGATGGCGCTCGAACGGGCCGCCGAGGAAGTGCGCGATGCCGACGAAATCCTCAACGGCCCGGCAGCACCGGGCCCGAGCCTGGCCGCCCTGATGCGGCGACTGTTGCGCAAGGCAGAGGCCGGTTCGGCGATCTTCCAGCCGCTATGCGAGGCGCTCGACGCCACGCTGGTGGAACTCGACCATGCCTCGGACGCGCTCGAGACCATCAAGCGCGAAATGGCGTTCGATCCCAAGGAACTCGAACAGGTCGAGGAACGCCTGTTTGCATTGCGGGCCGCCGCGCGCAAGCATCAGGTGACGTGTGACGGCCTGGTTGGGGTGCTGCAAAAATATAAGGGCGATCTCGCCAGGCTTCAGAGCGGCGAGGACACCCTCAAGGCGCTGGAGGCGGCGGCCCAGGCGGCCCGGAGCGCCTATCTGGCGACGGCCGGCAAGCTTAGCGCCGCGCGCGTCAAGGCTGCCGCCGCACTGGAAAAGGCCGTGGGCAAGGAATTGCCCGATCTCAAGCTCAGCGCCGCGCGCTTCATCGTGGATCATCAGATCGACGAACAGCGCACTGCCCTGAGCGGCTTTGACCTGATTTCCTTCAACGTGCAGACCAATCCGGGCACGGCGCCCGGCCCGATGCTGAAAGTGGCTTCGGGCGGCGAGCTTAGCCGCTTCCTTTTGGCGCTCAAGGTGGTGCTGGCCGATCGCGGTTCGGCGCCGGTGTTGGTGTTCGACGAAATCGACACCGGCGTGGGCGGGGCGGTGGCCGATGCCATTGGCCGCCGGCTGGCGCGGCTGGCCCAGAAGGTGCAGGTGCTCTCGGTCACCCATGCGCCGCAAGTCGCGGCGCGAGCCAATACGCATCTGCTGATCGAAAAGCAGGCAGTGAAGGAAGGGGCCTTCGTGCGCACCCATGTGCGCGCGCTCGATCTGCCGGCCCGGCAGGAGGAGGTGGCCCGCATGCTGGCCGGCGCCACGATTACCGAGGAAGCCCGCGCGGCGGCCTCACGCCTCATCTCGGAAGTGTCATGACTACGCCTCAGACCGAAATCGAAAGCCTCAGCGAAGACCAGGCCAAGGCTGAACTGGACCGGCTGCACGCGTTGTTGACCAAGGCGGACGAGGCCTATTTCCAGGCCGACGCACCGGTGATGGACGATGCGGCCTATGATGATCTCAAGCGCATCTATCTGGCCATCGAAGGGGCTTTCCCGGAGCTGCGCCGCCCCGACAGCCTCAGTGGCAAGGTAGGGGCAGCGCCCGCCGAGGGCTTTGCCAAAGTGCGCCATGCGGTTCCCATGCTGAGCCTGGCCAAGGCCTATACCGAGGAGGACGTGGCCGGTTTTGCCGAGCGTGTGCGGCGCTTTTTCGAGCGTGACAAGGATCTGGCCCTAAGCTTTACCGCCGAGCCCAAGATCGACGGCCTCTCGGCCTCGTTGCGCTACGAGAATGGCGTCTTCGTGCAAGGGGCGACGCGCGGCGATGGCGCTGTGGGAGAAGACATCACCGCCAATCTCAAGACCATTGCCGACATTCCGGCGAAACTTGCTGGTTCGGGCTGGCCCGAGGTGATCGAGATCCGGGGCGAGGTCTATATGACCTATGCCGAGTTCGAGGCGCTCAAAGCGCGCTCGGCCGCATCGGGCGGGCAGGACTATGTCAATCCGCGCAACACCGCCGCCGGGTCGCTGCGCCAGAAGGACCCTACGGTTACAGCGTCCCGCAATCTTAAATTCTTCGCCTATGCCTGGGGCTTTGCCAGCGATGAACCGGCCCAAACCCAGTTCGAGGCGGTGCAGAAGTTTGCCCAATGGGGCTTTGCCGTCAGCCCGCTGATGGTCCGCGCCCAGACCGTGGAAGAGCTGCTCGCCCAGTATCGGCTGATCGAGGCACAGCGCGCTGCGCTGGGCTATGACATTGACGGGGTCGTCTACAAGGTGGACGACATCGCCCTGCAAAAGCGTCTGGGCTATGTGACGGGCGAGCCGCGCTGGGCCGTGGCGCATAAATTCCCCGCCGAGCAGGCCACCAGCGTCATCAGGCGCATCGATATCCAGGTGGGCCGCACCGGCACGCTGGCGCCGGTGGCGCGGCTGGCGCCGGTCACCGTAGGCGGGGTGGTGGTAGAGAACGTGACGCTCCACAACGAGGAATATATCGCCGGGCGCGACAGCTTCGGCCAGCCGATCCGCGAGGGCATCGACATTCGCGAGGGCGACACGGTGACCGTGCAGCGCGCGGGCGACGTCATCCCCCAGATCGTATCGGTGCTGCTCGACAAGCGCCCGGCCGATGCCGTGCCTTATGTTTTTCCCGAGCGCTGCCCGGTCTGTGGCTCGCCCGCCGTGCGCGAACTCAACGAAAAGACGGGCAAGCTCGATGCGCGCCGCCGCTGCACAGGCGAACTGGTCTGCGCCGCGCAGGCCACCGAATTGCTCAAGCATTTCGTGGCCCGCAACGCGCTCGACATCGAAGGCTTCGGCGGCGAGCAGGTGGATCTGTTCTTTGAGGAAAAGCTGATCCGCTTTCCGGCCGACATCTTTACGCTGCATGCCAAGCGCGAGGCGGTGCAGCAGGCGCTGTTCAACCGGCGTGAGGCGCAGGCCCGCGAGCGCGAGGAAAAGACCGGCAAGAAACGCAAGAAGGTGCTCTCGGCCAATGAGCGCACCTATGAGGGGCTCGACAAGCTGCTGTCCAATATCGAAGCGCGGCGCACCCCGGAGCTGGATCGCTTCATCTTCGCGCTGGGCATCCGCCATGTAGGGGAAACCACGGCCGGACTTTTCGCCAAGACCTTCGGCACGTTCGAGGCTTTCCGCGCCGCCGCCGAACAGGCGGGCGAGGCCGCCGAGAGCTTTCCCTCCATCAATGGCATTGGGGAAACGGTGCTGGCCTCGGTGGTGGACTTCTTCCGCAATCCGGCCAACCGCTCGGCGCTCGACGATCTTGTGCGGCAGGTTACGCCCCAGCCCTACGTCGTGGCTATTGCCACCGACAGCAAAGTGGCGGGCAAGACCGTGGTGTTCACCGGCACGCTGGAGAAAATGACGCGCTCAGAGGCCAAGGCCATGGCCGAAAGGGCAGGGGCCAAGGTGGCCGGCTCGGTTTCGGCCAATACCGACATTCTGGTCGCGGGGCCCGGTGCCGGCTCCAAGCTCAAACAGGCTCAGGGGCTGGGCGTCGAGGTTGTGGACGAGGATGGCTGGTTTGCCCTGATCGGCAGATAGGAGAGCGGCAATGGCATGGCGTGGTGTGCTGGCGGCAGGGATCTTGTTGGCATCGGTAAGCGCGGGGCAGGCCGGGGAGGCGGCCGATGCCATGCGCGAGCGGCTCTATGCCGGTCAGTTCGAGGCGCTGCGGCAGGATCTCGATCCGCTGCTTGAGCAAGAGGATCGAGAGGCCCTGTTCGCCCTGGGCTTTTCCCAGGTACTGGCTGGCTTTGAAACCCTGCTGCAGGATTTTTACCGCTACGGCATCGCCCTGCCGACGGGCTTTGAGGGCCCTGAAGCCCTGACCGGCGCCGAGCCCGCCAACCCCAATCCCGAAACCCTGAGCTATGAGGGCTTGCGCGAAACCCTGGAGCGCTTTGCCGAGCGGCTCGACGCGGGCCGCGAAAACCTCCTGGCTTCTGCCGACGGAGACTTCGTCGTGGATCTGGACCTGTTGCGCCTCCGGCTCGACATCGATGGCGACGGAACGCTGGAGCCGGGGGAGGGCGTGGCCAGCTTCGTCTTTTCGCTCGATCCTCAATTGTCCGAGTTGATCGATCTGGGCGACGCCAAAGCCGTGGGCAAGCGCGCAGCGGGCATGCCAGGCTATTTCGGTTTCGATCGGGCCGATGCCATCTGGATGGCCGGTTATGCCCACGTGCTGGCGGGCCATGTCGATTTGCTGCTGGCCCATGATTTCAGCGATCTGTTCAGCACGGCGTTTCATCGGCTGTTCCCGCAATCGGGCCTGCCCATGCAGGATTTCGCCAAGGGGGCGACCCTGTTCATGGGGCCGGAGAACGATGCGGCCATCGCCGATGCGATCGCCGCCATCCATAGCCTCGATTTTCCCGTCGTCGAGCCGCGTCGGCTGGCGCGGGTGCTGACACGGGCCAAGCTGGTGCTCGAGTACAGCCGGCGCAACTGGGAAGCCATTCTTGCCGAAACCGACGACCACGGCGAATTCCTGCCCAGCCCCAGCCAGACCCCGCCAACGCCCGAGGCACGCATCACCCAGGAGATGGTCGATGCCTGGCTTGCTACGCTCGATACGGTGGAACAGGTGCTGGACGGCGAATTGCTGCTGCCCCACTGGCGCTTCGAGCAGGGCTTCGACCTCAAGGCCTATTTCGAGACCGCGACGCGCACCGATCTGGTGCTTCTACTGAGCGGCTATGGCGCCTTGCCCTACCTCAAGGACGGGCCCAAAGTGAGCGCCGAGACCTTTGCCGCCGCCAATGAGATCTTCGGTGGGCGACTCCTGGGCTACGCCTTCTGGTTCAACTAGATTTGCGCGGGGCGCCGACGGTCGCCAAGTTTGTGCCCACAACCGACCCTAAGCCTGGGGCAAATTTAGGAGAGAGCGATGATGCGTGCCCTGACCGCCCTGCTGGTCATGATCATGAGCCTGACGCTGGGCAGCCCCGCCCAGGCCCAAAGCTATGACACCCCCAAGGCGTTGGTGGAGGCGATCTACCAGCCTTACCAGAACCGGCAGCGCCATATCGACCTCAGCATCTTCTACTCGCAGGGCCTCAAGACCTTGTTTGCGCAGCGCGCCGACCAGGAGCGGGCCGACGGGCAAGCGACGCCCCAGAGCGATCTGGGCATTCTCGAGTTCAACCCGTTCGTCGAGGGCGATAATTACCTGCTGTTCGATCTGGTGATTTCCGAGCCGCTGGTGATCGGGGACACCGCCATCGTCGCCGTCAGCTTCCACAATTTCGACCACCCCAGCCTGCTCAGCCTGTCGCTGCGGCGCGAGGCTGGCGGCTGGAAAGTCGATGACGTGGCATCCATGGGCGGGGAGGAGCACTGGCTCTTGTCCTGGCTCCTCAGCAACGATCCATACGTGCTCTGATGTGGCGCTAGACCGGCTGGGTCGCCGCCCCCAGCCAGGCCTTGACCTCGCCTTCGAGCGCCGGGCCCAATTCGGCAAACACCCGCGCATGGTAGGCATTGAGCCAGCCGCGCTCGGCCTCGGTCAGCATGGAGGGCTCGATCAGGCGCGTATCGATCGGGGCCAAGGTCAGAGTTTCGAAATCGAGAAACTTGCCGCCTCCGATCTCGCTCGTCTTGACCAGCACCAGGTTCTCGATGCGGATGCCATAGGCACCTTCCTTGTAATAGCCCGGCTCGTTGGAAACGATCATGCCGGGCTCGAGCGGCAGGGTGTAGCGCGGGGAAATTCCGATCGGGCCCTCATGCACCGCCAGATAAGCGCCCACGCCATGTCCGGTGCCGTGATTATAGGTCACGCCATCGGCCCACAGGAATTGCCGGGCCAGCACGTCGATCTGCGCGCCCGAGGTGCCCTGCGGGAAGCGAGCCATTGAAATGGCGATCATGCCCTTGAGCACGCGGGTGAAGCGGTCCTTCATTTCCGCGGTGGCGCTGCCGGTAAACAGCGTGCGCGTGATGTCGGTCGTGCCCACCAGATATTGCGCGCCGCTATCCACCAGCATCAGCTCGCCCGGCGCCAGCACGCGATTGGTGTCGGTGGTGACCCGGTAGTGCACGATGGCGCCATTGGGGCCGGCGCCTGAAATGGTGTCGAAGCTGATATCGACCAAGGTGCTTTCCTGCCGCCGAAAAGCTTCGAGCGCCGTGGCGATGTCGATCTCGGTCAGCGTGCCGCCGGGGGCGTTGAGATCGAACCAGTGCAGAAAGCGGGCATAGGCCAGCCCGTCGAGCCGATGCGCCTCGCGCATGCCGGCAATTTCGGCTTCGTTTTTGCGCGCCTTGGGCAGAGAAACCGGATCGCGCTTTTCCACCAGCGTGGCGCCCGCGCTTTTGAGTGCATCGGCCACCGCCGCCGGAGCGATGCTGGGGTCGATCAGGATCGACTGCCCCGAGAGCGTCGCCAAGGCCTGCGGAAAGCCCGCCGCATCGCGTAGCTCAGCAATGTCGGCAAACCCCCTGGCTACGGCGTCGGTGATCTTGTCGGTGTTCAAAAACAGCACCGGCTTGCCGGACTTGGGCACGATGGCAAAGCCCAGAACGAAGGGGGTGTTGGGCACGTCGCGACCGCGAATGTTGAGCAGCCAGCAGATCGAATCGGGGGTCGTCAGCACCACGGCATCGAGCGCATCGGCGCTGAGGGTCTGCTGCAGATCGGCGAGCTTTTCGGCCGGGGCCTTGCCGGCGCGGTTGTGGCCCAAGAACTCGATGGGCGTGGCGGGTGGCGCGGGTCGGTCGCTCCAGATGCGATCCACCAAGTTCTCCGTCGCCACCAGCTTGGCGCGCGTGCCCAGGCGCTGGGAAAGGTCCTTGATCTCGCCGGGCGTATGCAGCCAGGGATCGTAGGCGATGGTGCCGTTCTGGGGCACGTAGTCGCCGATCGTGTCGGACAGGCCGCCCTGGAGCACTTCGTGCACGTCGATCAGGTCGGTATCGGTCTGGGCCGGTGCCTGCAGGGTATAGCGGCTGTCGATGAACAGGCCAGCTTTGCTCAGGCCAACGATGGCAATGCCTGCCGACCCGGTAAAGCCCGTGACATAGGCCAGCCTGGCCTCGCTGGCGGGCACCGATTCGCCGCGATGGGCGTCGGCGCGCGGGATCAGGAACGCATCCACCTGCGCTCGGGCCAACTCGGCTCGCAAGGCGGCAAGGCGAGGGGCGACATTGCGCTTGTCGGTCTTGGTTTCAAAGCTCTGGTAGATGGCAGGGGGGAACTGGCTGGACATTGGCAAACCTCTTGGCGGGGCAGACAGTGCCCAGCCCATGCACCGGGTGCAAGGGGGAAATGTCCCGAACGCGCACTGCGCCTCGGGCATGGCAGGGCTGCGCCGGGGGCCCTCGCCGGTCGTCACCTGCTCCCTATCTTAAGGCCACAGTCAGCCGGCACAGGAGCGAAACATGGCGCACAAGACCCTCATCAAGCGGTTCTACGATGCCCTGATCGACGCGCGCCAGCGCCAGGCCGACCGGCATCTCGAGCAGTTCACCCAAGCGCGCCAGACGCGGCATTTCCGGCACTCCGGACCGCGACAGGGTTAATGCGTTCTTGCGCAAATTCATCAATCTTTAAGCGGCCTTGCCCTTTTCGCATGGCTGGTTTGCCAAGACAGCTCCTTTCACGGGACCTGGAATCGACTATCTAGAAAGCACGGCGGCGACGGATTGCCGACCTTTATAGATTGGACTGACGGACATGGCTGAGAACAAGATCGGTTTGCGGAGCGCACTGGGCGGTATCGTGGAAGTGCGCACGCGCGAAGCCCAGCGCGTGGGCAGCCTCTACATGAAGCGCCAGCACAACGACGTGTTCAACCGCACTGGTCGCCCGCTCTGAGGCGAGGGGGCGCATGCGCCCCGACCAGGTTGAAACTGCTGTGATCCCCGGCCCATGGTCCGGGGATTTTGCTTTTTCAGAGCTTTTGCAGAATGAGCGTCGCCCAGTCCTTTTTGACGATCTTCTGGCGCAGCACCATGGACTGGCGCGTATAGGCCGCGATCACGCGGGCGGCTTGGGTGTCGAGCAGACCTGAGAGGATGATCATGCCGCCGCGCTGTGCAGCGCGTCCCATGGCAGGAGCGAGCGCCATCAGCGGCGCGGCCAGAATATTGGCGATGATCAGGTCGTAGGGCGCATTGGCGACGATCAGGCGGTGATTGAGACCGGTGGCCTCGATAGCCACGATCTGGCCAGCCACGCCATTGTCGCGTGCGTTCTCGATGGTAGTGGTCACGGCAATTGGGTCGATGTCGGTGGCCAGCACCGAGCGCTTGAGCCGCTTGGCTGCTGCGATGGCCAGAACGCCGGTGCCCGTGCCCACATCGATCACTTGGCGCGGCTTGTGCCGCTTGAGCACGCGGTCGATCGCTTCCAGGCACCCTGTGGTGGTTTCATGATGGCCGGTGCCGAAGGCCTGGGCTGCATCGATGCGAATGGGGGTGAGACCCGCCGGGGGCAGGCCGGTCTCGTGGCTGCCATAGATGTAAAAGCCGCCGGCCGTCACCGGCGCCAGACCTTGCAGCGAGCGCGTGACCCAGTCGAACTCCGGGTCCAGCGCCTCGACGGTAAAGCTCACGGTCCCGCCCAGCGTTTCAAGCGCCAGCGCCTGGAAGGCTTCGAGGTCCGGCTCGCTCTCGCAGGTGGCTTGAAACACCCATTCCCCGGTGTCCTCGATCTCATGGGCCGAGGCGGTGAGCGCCAGCTCGTCGCGCTCCATCACGGCATCGACCAGCGCATAGGCCTGATCCTTGCTGAGGGCGGTCGAAACTTGGGTGGGTGACATGAACAAATCTCTGGATAAGCTGTGCGCTCTTGTTGGCCCGTTCACGCCCGGCAAGTCAAGCAGCACGCCCGCTCCCACAAGGAGATCGGCAATGTATGGATTGATCGGCCGGATGCGCGCCGAGCCGGGTCAGCGCGACGCCCTGATCGCGCTGCTCGCGCGAGGCAGCCAAGGCATGGCCGGGTGCAGCAGCTATGTGATTGCCCAGGACGTAGCGGATGCCAATGCCATCTGGGTCACCGAAGTGTGGGATAGCCCCGAGAGCCACAAGGCGTCCTTGTCCTTGCCGCAGGTGCAGGCGGCCATTGCGGCGGCGCGGCCGCTGATCGCCAGCTTCGACACCCATGTGCAGACACGCCCCGTGGCGTGGGTGTGAGGCCTCTCAGGCGCGCCTGACGAAACTGTCGAGCACCTTCTTGCGGCCGGCCTCCTGGAAATCGATGGTGAGCTTGTTACCCTCGATGGCCGCAACCGTGCCTTGGCCGAATTTGAGGTGCACCACCAGATCGCCGCACTGATAGCCCGAACTTGGCCCCAGATCGACCGAGCGGGCAACCAGTTCGCCGTCGATGGTCAGCGGCCCAGAGCCCTTGCGCTGGGATTGCTGGGCTTGGGCCCGCTTCCAACCGGGGGTTTCATAAATGCTCTCGAACGGATCGGCCTTGTTGAACCGGCTGGAGGCGCCCCCGCCATAGCCATAGCCGCCATAGGCCGAGCCGCGATCGGTGACCTTCACCGCATCGGGCGGCAGTTCGTCGATGAAGCGCGAGGGGATGGCCGATTGCCAGAGGCCATGGATGCGGCGGTTCTGCGCGGCGGAGATGCGCACGCGCTTGCGGCCACGGGTGATCCCGACATAGCCAAGGCGCCGTTCTTCTTCCAGGCCCGCACGGCCGCTTTCGTCCATCGAGCGCTGGCTCGGAAACGTGCCGTCTTCCCAGCCGGGCAGGAACACAGTGTTGTATTCCAGTCCCTTGGACGAGTGCAGCGTCATGATGGTGACGGCGTCGCTGGCTTCGGCATTGTCGCGATCGGTCACCAGCGATATGTGCTCGAGAAACCCGCCGAGGGTCTCGAATTCTTCCATCGAGCGGCTGAGTTCCTTGAGGTTGTCTAGCCGGCCTTGATCCTCGGTCGACTTGGCAACTCGCTTCACAAACTCGCCTCTCGCTACCGCTACCTCTTCTTCCTTCGTGAGTGGTTTGAGCAGCATCTCAATATATCCACTCTCCTCCAGCACTTTCTCGACAAGCTGGTAGGGCTGCAGGGTTTCGGCGCGATAGGCCCAATCGTCGAATTGCGCGACGAGACTTCGTAAGGTGGTGCGTTGCTTAGATTTGAGGTCTTCGGTTTCTACCATCAACCGCGTGGCATTGAGCAGCGGCATGCGTTGATGCCGGGCCGTGGCCGTGAGCATGTTGACCGTGCTGTCGCCGAGGCCGCGCTTGGGCACGTTGATGATGCGCTCGAAGGCGAGGTCGTCGGCCGGCTGGGCCACGAGGCGCAGATAGGCCAGCGCGTCGCGGATTTCCTTGCGCTCGTAAAAGCGCGGACCGCCAATGACGCGATAATTTATCCCCAGGGTGATGAAGCGCTCTTCGAATTCGCGCATCTGGAAAGAGGCGCGCACCAGGATGGCCATCGAATTCAGCGGCTCGCCCGCGCGCTGATATTGCTCGATTTCCTCGCCGACGGTCCGCGCTTCATCTTCGCTGTCATAGACTTGGGTAAACGAAATCGGCTCACCGGCCTCGGCGACATCGGTGAACAGCGTCTTGCCCAACCGGCCCTCGTTGAAGGCGATCAGGTTTGAAGCGGCTTTCAGGATATTGGCGGTAGAGCGATAATTACGCTCCAGCTTGATCACCTTGGCGCCCGGAAAGTCCTTCTCGAAGCGCAGGATGTTGTCGACCTCCGCCCCACGCCAGCCATAGATCGACTGGTCGTCGTCGCCCACCACGCAGATATTGGCCTCAGAAGCAGGCCTGCCCTGGGCGAGCAACCGCAGCCAGAGATATTGCGCCGTGTTGCTGTCCTGGTATTCGTCCACCAGCATGTATTTGAAACGCCGATGATATTCGGCCAGAACCTCGGGGTTCTCACGGAACAGGCGGATGCATTCGAGCAGGAGATCGCCGAAATCGACCGCGTTGAGCGTCTTCAGCCGCGCCTGATAATCGTAATAGAGCTTGCCACCCTTGCCATTGGCAAAATAGCCGCTATCGGCCGCGGACACGTCCTTGGGCAGCAGCCCACGGTTCTTCCAGGCGTCGAGCATGCCGGCGAACTGACGGGCGGGCCAACGCTTCTCGTCGATATCCTCGGCCGCCAGCAATTGCTTGATCAGTCGGATCTGGTCGTCGGTGTCGAGAATGGTGAACTGGGGTTTGAGGTCCACCAGTTCGGCATGGGCGCGCAAAATCCGCGCCGAGACCGAATGGAAGGTCCCCATCCAGGGCAGGCCGTCCAGCGCCGGAACCTGCTCGTGAATGCGCTTCTTCATCTCGCCGGCGGCCTTGTTGGTAAAGGTCACTGCCAGAATCTGGCTGCCCCAGGCCATGCGCTGATTGAGAATATGCGCGATGCGCGTGGTCAGCACCCGCGTCTTGCCCGTGCCTGCACCCGCCAGCACCAGCACCGGGCCCTCGGTCGTCAGCACGGCGTCGCGCTGCTCCGGATTGAGCCCGGCCAGATAGTCCGGCGCCTGCCGGTTCAGCTGGCTGGTGATCGGGCCGGCCGCGGGCCGGGCGAAGGAGGGTGCGTCTGCCGCCATGGGTCTTTCTGATCGCGCGGTCGGCCGGTGCCGCTAAGGGCAGGGCGCGACGAATCCGGTTTTGTTCTCGCCACGCTATATAGGCGCGGTGGCCGCCGAAGTATATGCGCGGCCCTTGTCATCTTGTTGTCATCTGGCTGTCACGCGAGCTTCGCCTCGCGCCCCTATCGGAGGCCCACATCATCCGATGTTGGAAACAAGGGGGTTATGACATGACCAATAAGGGCCTGCTTCTTGCGCTGACGGCCAGCCTGTTGAGCGCCACCGCGCTCCCGGTTGCCGCTGCCGAAGTGTTCAACCGCATTGCCAGCTTCCCGGTTGCCCAGAACCTGCCTGAAGCCGAAGAAACTTCCTCGGAAATCATTGCGGCCAGCGAAGACGGCATGACGCTGGTCTATTCGGACAGCCCGGGCGGCGGCATCGGCTTTATCGACATCACCGATCCGGCGGCTCCCAAGGCAAGGGGCTATCTCAGCATCGAGGGCGAGCCCACCTCGGTCAGCATCATTGGCAACGAGGTGTTCGTGGGGATCAACACCTCGGAAAGCTTCACCGAGCCCTCCGGCCAGCTGGCCATCGTAGACATCGACACCCAGGCCATCGAGATGACCTGCGACGTGGGTGGCCAACCCGATTCGGTCGCCAGGTCCAAGGACGGCACCATGGTGGCCCTGGCCATCGAGAACGAGCGCGACGAAGACGTCAATGACGGCGCCATTCCGCAGCTGCCCAGCGGCAATGTGGTGATTTTCGACGTCGCCGACGGCACCATCGATTGCGACGCCATGCGCAGCGTGGACGTGACGGGTCTGGCCGAAATCGCCCCCGAAGACGCCGAGCCCGAATTCCTCGATTTCAACGACGCCGGTCAGATCGCCCTGACCATGCAGGAAAACAACCAGATCGTGATCATCGATGCCGCCGCCGGCAGCGTCGTGACCTCGTTCTCCGCTGGTTTGATCGACCTCGATGGCATCGACACCGAAGACGACGGTGCTCTGGCCTTCACCGGCGCCCAGCAAGGCCGCCTGCGTGAACCCGATACGATCAAGTGGCTGGACAACGAGCGCTTCGCCATCGCCAATGAAGGCGATTGGAACGGCGGCTCGCGCAGCTTCTCGATCATGAACACCCAGGGCGAAGTGCTGTTCGACAGCGGCAACGAGCTCGACCTCGCCGCCGCCAGCGTCGGCCACTATCCCGATGGCCGTTCGGACGCCAAGGGCGTGGAGCCCGAAGGCCTGGAAGTGGCTCAGTTTGGCGACGACACCTACATATTCGTGCTCGAAGAGCGCTCTTCGCTGATCGCGGTTTACAAGGACACCGGTGCCGAGCCCGAGTTCGTCCAGCTGCTGCCCTCGGGCATCGGCCCGGAAGGCGCCGTTGCTATCCCCGAGCGTAACCTCCTGGTTTCGGCCAACGAAACCGATCTGCGCGGCGACGGCCTGGCCGGCAGCCACGTCATGATCTACGAGCTGGCCGAAGGCGAAGCCGTCTATCCCACCATCGTGGCCGACAAGGACGAGACCGGCACCCAGATCGGGTTCGTCGCTCTTTCGGGCCTGGTTGCCGATGCCACAGAGGCAGGCAAGCTCTACGCCGTTTCCGACAGCGTGCTCGACACCCAGCCCTCCATCTACCACATCGACGCCACGCAGAGCCCGGCCCGCATCACCGTCAAGACGGTCGTGACCCGCGACGGCGAGCCTGCCGCTGCGTTCGATCTGGAAGGCATTGCGCTGGACGGCCAGGGCGGCTTCTGGCTCGCCTCGGAAGGCCGGACCGATCGTGAGATCCCCCATGCACTCTACCGGGTCGATGCCCAAGGCGCGATCCAGCAAGAAGTGGCTTTCCCCGAAGCGCTGCTCGCCAGCGAAATCCGCTTCGGCGCCGAGGGCGTGACCGCCATTGGCGAGGGCGACGACATGACGCTCTGGATCGCCATCCAGCGCGAATGGGCCGACGATGCCGCCGGCCTGGTCAAGCTCGTCTCCTACCAGCCCTCCACCGGCACCTGGGGCGCTGTGCACTACCCGCTCGAAGCCGCGGCCGAAGGCGCCTGGGTCGGACTTTCGGAAATCACCGCGCATGGCGACTATGTCTATATCGTCGAGCGTGACAACCAGATCGCCGAAAAGGCTGCCCTCAAGGCCCTCTACCGCGTGCCGGTGGCCGAGCTCAACGGCGCCGAGATCGGTACGGAACTGCCCGTAGTGACCAAGGAGCTGGTGCATGACTTCATCCCCGACCTTGCCGCCTTCAACGGCTATGTGGTGGACAAGGTAGAAGGCTTTGCCATCGACGCCGCCGGGGAAGCCTTCGTGGTGACCGACAATGACGGCGTAGACGATAGCTCGGGCGAAACCTTCTTCTGGTCCATCGGCCAGATCGACTGATCCTTGGCGCCTAAGACGCTTTATCAAAACTGCGTGCGGCGGTCGGACCTTGTGGCCCGGCCGCCGCTATTTTGTGGTAACGGCACGCCAGGACAGGCCAAGGGCGGTGACGCGCGCTCCGGCTTTGCCTAAACTCCCCGGCAACAGGAGAATCCGCTCACAGTGCTCAACCGCCTTTATATCGTCATCGGCATCCTCGCCATCGTGGTGCTGACGGCCGCATTCGTGGTGCCCAGGTTCATCACCTGGGGCGATTATCGCGATCGCATGGAGGCGGTGGTTGCCGAGGCGCTGGGTGCGCCGGTGCGCATCAACGGCGCCATCGATTTTGCGCTGCTGCCTGAACCGCGCCTGCAGTTTGCCGATGTGGAGGTTGGACCGCAAGGCGCGCCGCTGGCCAGCGTGGCCCGGGTCGAGGCCGTGTTCTCCCTGCTCGATTTCCTGCGCGACAGCTACACCATCAATACCCTGACCCTGGGCAACCCGGCGCTGCGGCTCAATGTGGACGCCCAGGGGCGGCTCGAAAGCCCGTTCAACCTGCCCGAAGCCGTCACTGCGTCCAACATCGCGATCGGCACTGCCACCTTGGTCGGAGGTTCGATCGAGCTTGCCGATGCCCGCGATGGCCGTACGCTGCGCGCCCAGGGCGTGGACGGGGAGTTGCGGCTGACCGCCGTGCGCGGGCCATTTGCCTTCCAGGGCCAGGCCGATTTCGAAGGGCGCCGCTACAGCGTGCGCGCCTCCACCACCCAGGCCATGGACGATGATGGCGGAGCGATGATGAACGCCTTCGTGCGCCCGCTCGATGGCGGATTTTCGCTCTCGGCCGATGGCCTTTTGACCACCGGCATCCAGCCCGCCTTCAACGGCAATTTGATCTATCGGCAGAGCCCGCCGCCGGCCAGTGCGGCCCAGGAGGTGCGCGGCGATCTGGTGTTCGATACCAAGGTCGAGGCCAACCCCACCCAGATTCTATTGGCCGCCTTCACCATGACGCCCGACGAGAGCCGGTCCGCGACGCGGCTGACCGGGCAGGCGCTGATCCGGCTGGGTGCCGAACCTGCCTTCGATGCGGCGCTCTCGAGCGGCATCATGGCCCTGGCCCCGCCCAATGTGGTGGCCCAGGACAATACCCCGCAACCCTACGCCCTGGTGCAATTGCTCAAGAGCGTTGCCGTCCCGCCGATTCCGGCCATACCCGGCACGATCAAGGTCAACCTGTCCGAGTTCGACCTGCGCGCTTTCGTGGCGCGCGACGTGCGCCTGGATGCGGCGACCGACGGTGCCTCCTGGACCTTGCGCACCCTGACCGCCCGCTTGCCTGGCGAGGCCAATCTGCGGCTGGAGGGGAAGTTGAACGTTGAGGCCAACCGACCGATCTTTGACGGCCACTTGGCCCTCGATGCGGCGCGGTTGGACGGGCTGGCACAAGGCTGGCGGCGAACGGGCGAGATCAATGCCCTGGTCAATCTGCCCGGCTCGTTGAACGGAAGGGTGCAACTGGGTCGCGAGGCTGCCTCGCTGACCGATGCTGCCCTGACGCTCAACGGCGTGCGCAGCCAGCTGGCGGTGACGCTGGGGCTGGGTACGGCGTCCGAACTGACCGTCGAGGCGCAATTGGGAGCACTCAACGGGCAGACCAGTTCGGCGCTCCTGGCGCTTCTGCCCAACACCGTGAGCGATCCGGCCTTCAATGCCAGCTTCGCGTCGGTGCGCCTGGACGTTACGGCCCAGAGCGCCGTGCTTGACGGCATGGCGGGGCGCGGGCTGGAGCTGGACGGCTCGTGGGACCCCACCGGCATCAGCCTGCGCCGCCTGGCGGCTGCCGATCTGGACGGGGCGAAATTCGAGATCAACGGCCGCATGACCGGCACTCTGGCCGCCCCGGCCTTCTCAGGGGCCGGGACCATCAGCCTGCCACCCGCCAGCACGACGCTGCTGGACCGGCTCGCGTCCATAACGCAGCTGGCGCCCGAACTCGACACGACTTTGCGCCGCGTCTTGCCGCTCGATGCACAGCTGACCCTGTCGGTGCCCGACACCGTGGGGGGGCAGACCCTGGCGGTGACCGGCACGGCCGGCCCCAGCACGCTGACGGGCAGTGCGCGGCTGACGCGCGGGCTACCCCAGGCTTTGGCGGCACCCGCCGAGCTGCGTCTGACGCTGAGCGCCGATGATGGCGCAGCCCTCAGCCGGCAACTGGGCCTGGGCACCGCGAGCCTGTTTTCCGAAGACCACATGGATGCCCGGTTCTCCGCCACCGGCATACCGCGTGCGACCCTCAAGACCGATCTCAGCCTGTCGAGCGGGCCCGAACGCCTCGACTATAGCGGTGATGTGAGCCTTGCCGACCTGGCAGCCGTACGCGGCGCCGGGGCGCTCGATTTTGCTCTGGACGATGCCGGAGGGCTCGCCGGGTTGTTCGGCGCACAGGGGGTTACCCTGCCGCCCGTCAACGGCCGCGCGCAGCTGGCCTTTACCGGCGCGCAGACCCTCACCTTATCTGCCATCGACGCCCGCTCGGGCCCCAATGCGGTTACCGGCGATCTGACCCACGCCACCCAGGGCGGCGATCGCCAGATCTCGGGCTCGCTCCAGCTTGGCCCCATCGATGTCACGGCCCTTGCCGGCCTGCTCGCAGGCCCTGCGGCGCTCATTCCTGATGCCGATGCGATCTGGCCGTCCGGCCCGCTCGATCTGGGCTCCGAACCGCGTACCTCGCGCGGGCGCATTCGCATCGAAGCCCCCGCCATTGCCAGCGGTTCGCGACCCCTGGCGCGTGATGCCAGCTTCGATCTGGTCTGGGACGAAACCAGCCTGCGGCTGCGCGGCCTCGATGCCGGCATCGGCGGTGGCCGTGTCACTCTTGATCTCGGCCTGTGCTGCGCTGGTGCCTCCGCACAAAAGCAGCTCACCGGTCGCGCCACCCTCGATGCCGTAGCGCTCGACGACATGCTTCCCCCGCTCGCCGCCGAGACCCTGGGCGGCACGCTGGGCGCCAGCGCGCGCTTTGAAGCGACCGGCGCCACCATTGGCGAACTGGTGGCGAGCCTGGCAGGGGAGGGCAGTTTCACGCTCGATGGGCTAAGCGTTGAAAAGCTCGACCCAGCGACCTTCTCGGCCATGGCTGCCTATGACGACGTGCTCAACGCGGAGCCCGAGGATCTGCGCGACTTCGTAGCCTTGGCGCTCGATCGCGGGCCGTTCCAAGCTCGCGCCATGGGCGGCACCTTTACCTTGGCGGGCGGCACGCTGCGCACGGCCAATCTGGCGGCCCAGAGCGCCAATGCCCGGCTGTTCGGCGGCGCCTCGCTGGATCTGCGCACCATGGCGCTGGGCGGCAGTTTCACCCTCACGCCTGAGCGCATCGGCAATGGTCTGGGCTTGCTCGATGAGACCACCGCGCTGGTCACGGCCAATCTCACCGGTACCTTGCTGGCGCCCGATCGCACCCTCGATCTGGCTGCCATGGTCGACGGCATCAAGGTCCGGGCGTTCGAACAGGAAGTGGAGCGTCTGGAAGATCTGCGCGCTCAGGACGAGGCGCGCAATCGCGCCGCGGCCCAGGAACAGGCGCGGTTGGCCGAGGAGCAGGCCCAGGCCGTCGAGCAGGAGCGGCAGCAAGCCGAGCGCCTGGCGCGGCAGCAGGACGAGGCGCGCCGCGCGGCTCAGGAGGCAGCAGCCCGTCGCGCCGCCGAACAGGCCGCTGCCCGACAGCGCGCCTCACAGCCGCTCGATCTGTTCGGAGCCCCCCAGCCCATCAACTGAGGCGACAGGGAATTACGTTTGCGCGTCGCGATACCAGGCCAAGACGGCCAGGCGCAGGGCCGAGGTCAGGTTCGGACCCTCGCGGGTTTCATCGATTTCGCGGACAAGGGCGGCGAGCGGAATGCTTCGGGCAGCCGCCATGGCATCCAGCCCGGCCCAGAATTCGGCCTCGAGCGCGATGGAGGTGCGGTGTCCGGCAATCGAGAGCGAGCGCTTGAGCACGTCGCGCTATCGGGATCAGGGCTTCTTGCGGAAGGCGTCCAGGCTGACGACCTTTTCCCCATTGGCCTCGGGATCGGCCGGCTGGTCGTCGATCTTGGCGGGCGCTGCGCCCGGCACTTTGGCAGCGGGGCTTTTTTCGGCCATTGCCATCGCCTCATAGGCGCGGTCCACATCGAATTGCAGGCCGAACTGCACGGAGGGATCGAAGAAGCCTTTGATGGCGGCAAAAGGAATCGAGAGCAGCTCGGGCTGGCCATCGAAGGACAGGCCGACCTCGAAGCCGGTCTCGTTGACCTTGAGGTCCCAGAACTGGTTTTGCAGGACGATGGTCATTTCCTTGTCGTACTGAGCGAGCAAACGCTCGCTCATGCGCACGCCCGGGGCGCGCGTGACGAAGGAAATGAAGAAGTGATGCTCGCCCGGCAGGCCGGTCTTGTTGACTTCCATGAGCACCTTGCGCACGACGCCGCGCAGCGCTTCTTGCGCGAGGATGTCGTAGCGAATGTGGTCTTCTGCCATGAAACTCTCTATCGGGACACTGATCGGGCCATCGCCAGCCGGGCCCCATAAACGCTGAAAGCGATGCGGATTTCAAGCGTCAAACATGGTCAATTGAAGTGCAGGCTTCTGTTGCCAGGTGCCTGCGAACCCCGCCTTCTACCTGCTAGAGCAGAAGGGCTTTGATTCGAGGTGTCGCACCGCGTTATGCAGCGAGACGGGCCTCAGCATAGTTGTCATTGGCAACTACAAGTATGGTCCGATGACGGTGGTACCATGCCGAGCAAAAGAACACCCTTTACGCCCTCGTCGATCCTATTTCGCCCCCAATATCCCGCCATGACGGGAGGTTTTGGTGGAGGCGCCGGGTACCGCCCCCGGGTCCGAATGGTTTATTACGATGACCGTTTATCGCCATAGCCGTTTCCGGCAGGTCCTATATATGTGACCGAGCGGCCCTTGCAAAGGGGTGGGGACAAAGCAAGTTTGATCGCCGGTCCGCTATGTCGCCGACCGGCGTCGCGCGCCACAGTGCAGGCTGTATTTCAAGTGCGTTCAAGACCCGGCCATGCAGCAATACCTCACCCTTCTCCGCCACGTGCTCGAGACCGGCACCGACCGGCCCGACCGTACCGGCACGGGCACCCGCTCGGTGTTCGGCTATCAGATGCGGTTCGATCTGGACCAGGGGTTCCCCCTGATCACCACCAAGAAGCTGCATCTGCGTTCCATCATCCATGAACTGCTGTGGTTCTTGCGCGGCGACACCAACATTGCCTATCTCAAGGCCAATGGCGTGCGCATCTGGGATGCGTGGGCCGATGAGAACGGTGAGCTCGGTCCCGTCTACGGCTCACAATGGCGCAGCTGGCCCGACGGGCAGGGTGGGGACATCGACCAGATCGCCAATGTGGTGGCCGCCATCAAGGCCAATCCCCATTCGCGCCGCCACATCGTTTCGGCCTGGAACCCAGCCGAGGTGGACGACATGGCGTTGCCGCCCTGCCACTGCCTGTTCCAGTTCTACGTCTCGAACGGCAAGCTATCCTGCCAGCTCTATCAGCGCTCGGGCGATGTGTTCCTGGGTGTGCCGTTCAACATCGCCTCTTATGCGCTGTTGACCCACATGGTGGCGCAGGTGACCGGACTGGGCGTGGGCGAGTTCGTCCATAGCTTTGGCGACGTGCATCTTTACGCCAATCATTTCGACCAGGCCCGGCTGCAACTGACGCGTGAGCCGCGCCCGCTGCCCACCCTCACGCTCAATCCTGCCATCACCTCGCTGTTTGATTTCACCTACGACGACATCACCATTTCGGGCTATGATCCGCACGAGGCCATCAAGGCTCCCGTGGCGGTGTAATCATGATCCGTGCGCATCTTTGTGTAGCTCTGCTGCTAGGCCTTCCGGGTGCGGCCCTGGGCAACGACACCATGGCCAGCCTGGGCGTGGGCGGGCTGGAATTTCTGGTTTCGGACAAAATCGAGATGGCGCGCGAGGACCTCTACGTCTCGATGGACGAGGTGCGGGTGCGCTACGAGTTCCGCAACGTCTCGGATGAGGACGAGACCGCGCTCGTCGCCTTCCCCATGCCCGATATTACCGGCAGCCCCGATTTCATGGTGAACCTGCCCACCGAAAATTCGGACAACGTCTTCGACTTCGAGACGCTGCTGGATGGTGAGCCGGTGAACGCCGAATTGCACCAATATGTCTTTGCCGCCAATATCGACCAGACCAAGCTCTTGCGTCAGCTCGGTGTGCCGTTGGCGCCGTTTTCGCAAGCCACCCGGGCGGCCCTGGGGGAGCTCGACGAGGGCGAACTGGCCGAGCTGGCCCATCGCGGCATGATCGTGCCGCTCGATTTCGACCAGGGCCAGGGTTGGGAGCGAGAATTTTACCCTGTCTGGACGCTCAAATCGACCTATAGTTGGGAGGCCCATTTCCCCGCCGGTGAAACCGTGGTGGTAGAGCATCGTTACAAGCCCAGCGTGGGCGGCACGGTCGGCGTGACCTTCCTGGTCGAACCTTTCGAGGACTATGATCCGGCCGCCGACTACGCCCGCCGCTATTGCACCGACGAAGCCTTCCTCAATGCCGTGCGCCGCACCCTCAAGGACGGCGATCCCTATAGCGCTCCCTTCACCGAATTCTGGCTCTCCTACATCTGGTCGACCGGGGCTAACTGGGCCGGGCCGATCAAGCAATTCCGCCTGGTGGTGGACAAGGGCCGGCCCGAAAACCTGGTGTCGTTTTGCGGCGAGGGGGTCAAAAAGATCGGCCCGACCAGTTTTGAAATGGTCCGTGAAGATTTTTGGCCCAGCAACAGCGAGCTGGACGTGCTGATCCTGAACCGGCAGACGGACTGAACACCCATGAGCCTATCCATCAGGCCGGCGCTGGCCGCCGATGCCGCCCTCATTCTGCGCTTCGTGCGCGAACTGGCGGCCTATGAAAAGCTCGAGCACGAGGTGGTGGCCCAGGAGGCTGATCTGGCCGCCGCCCTGTTTGCGCCAAACCCCAGAGTGTCCTGTGACATTGCGGAGTGGCACGGCGAGCCGATTGGCTTTGCCCTGTGGTTCTACACTTTTTCCACCTTCCAGGGTCGGCACGGCATCTGGCTCGAAGACCTCTACGTCACGCCGCAAGCGCGTGGGCAAGGTGCTGGCAAGGCCCTTCTGACCAATCTGGCGCGCCGCTGCGTGGCAGAGGGCCTGGGAAGGCTGGAATGGTGGGTGCTGGATTGGAATGCGCCTTCGATCGCCTTCTACAAATCCCAGGGCGCCGAGTTGATGGACGACTGGACCCGGTGCCGGGTCGACGGTGAACGGCTCGCAGCCTTGGGGGTGGCATCATGACCATCGCTATCGCCATGATCGCGGCCGTGGCCGAAAACGGGGTGATCGGCAATGGCAATGCCATGCCCTGGCGGCTGCCGGCGGACTTTGCCTTCTTCAAGCGCACCACGCTAGGCAAGCCCCTGATCATGGGCCGCAAGACCTTCGAAAGCATCGGCAAGCCGCTGCCGGGCCGCACCAATATCGTGGTTACGCGCCAGGCCGGCTATCAGCCCGACGGCGTGCTGGTGATGTCCGACCTGGCCGCCGCGCTCGACCACGCCCGCACCATTGCCGCAGCGGACGGGGTGGACGAGATCATGATCGGGGGCGGGGCCGAGATCTATGGGCAGGCCATGGGCCTGGCGGATCGGCTCTACATCACCCATGTTGCGCTCAGCCCGGAGGGGGACACGTTCTTCCCGCGGATCGATGCGACAGCATGGCGCATTGTCGATCAGCCCGCGGTAAAACCGGGCGAAAAGGACAGCGCTTCATTCGCAGTAAAGGTTTACGAGCGGGTAAACCTTTCTCAACGTTGATCCACGGGGGGTCGTTCCCTATATACCTTCCAATCGATCTGCCCTACGGACCGAAAGGGAAACTATGCCTTGGGACAATAATGTCGGCGGCGGCGGCCGAAACAATTCTGGTGGCCCTTGGGGGCAGATACCCGGGGGAGGGGGAGGTGGCGGACCGCGACGTCCGGGCAACACCCCCAATCTCGAAGAAATTCTCAGCCGTGGACGCGACAGGTTCCAGGGCGGCGTGCCGGGTGGACGCTGGGCATTGATCGGAGGCGGGCTCGCCGTGGTCGCCTTCTGGTTGTTCCAGTCGGTCTATGTGGTCAACCCGCAGGAAGTGGGTGTCGAATTCCAGTTCGGCCGCCCCAAGCCTGAGTTGAGCCAGCCGGGCCTGCATTTCCACATCTGGCCGATCGAAACCGTCGAGAAGGTCACGATCACCGAAAACCAGACCTCGATCGGCGCTGCCGCCGGTGGCCGCCCGGCCAATGGCGAAGGCCTGATGCTCTCGGGCGATCAGAACATCGTGGACGTGCGTTTCTCGGTCCTGTGGTCGGTCGACGATCCGGCCGCCTACCTCATCAATGTGCGCGATCCCCAGGACATGGTGCGCTCGGCCGGCGAAAGCGCCATGCGCGAAGTGGTGGGCCGGCGTCCGGCGCAGGACATCTTCCGCGACGACCGCGCTGGCATTGCGCTTGAGGTACAGCAGATCACCCAGGAAATCCTGAACACCTACGGGGTGGGCGTGCGCGCTTCGCAGATTGCCATAGAGAATGTGGCCCCTCCCGCCGAAGTGGCCGATGCGTTTGACGAAGTGCAGCGCGCCGAGCAGGATGAGGACCGCTTCCAGGAAGAGGCGCGCTCTTATGCCAATACTCTTCTGGGTGAAGCGCGCGGTAACGCCGCCCAGATGCGCGAAGACGCGGCCGCTTATCGCAACCGCGTGGTGCAGGAAGCAGAGGGTGAGGCGGCTCGCTTCCTCTCGATCTATGAAGAATACGTCAAGGCGCCCGACGTGACCCGCAAGCGCTTGTTCCTGGAAACCATGGAGCAGGTGCTGGGCGGGGCCAACAAGGTGATCGTGGAGGATGGGGCCTCGAACGGCATCGTTCCTTATCTGCCGCTCAACGAATTGCGCAACGCCACCCAGCCTTCGGGCCAGACTCAGACCGGGGGGAACTGATCCATGAATCGTCTCACCATTATTGTCATCGGCCTGCTGGTTGCGCTCTACGTGTTCTTTTCCTCGATCTTCGTGGTCAATGAGCGCGAACAGGCCATCGTGATGCGCTTTGGCCAGATCACTCAGGAAATCCGCGAACCCGGCATCTACTTCAAGATCCCCACCGACGTGGTGGATACCGTGATGTTCTTCGAGGATCGTCTGCTGCGCTTTGACATTTCGAACATGACGCTGCAGGTTTCGGGCGGCAAGTTCTATGAAGTGGACGCCTTCCTCACCTACCGCATCGTCAACCCGAGGCTGTTCCGCGAACGTGCCCAGGGCCAGCTGCAGGTTGCCGAGCAGCGCATCGGCACCCGCTTCGATGCAGCCCTGCGCCAGGTCTACGGCCTGCGCGAATTCGACGCCGCCCTGTCCGAGCAGCGGCCCGAAATGATGCGCGAAGCCCGCGACCTGATTCGGCCCGACATGGCCGAGTTGGGCATCGAAATCGTGGACGTGCGCATCCAGCGGACCGATCTGACCGCCCAGGTGTCCGAGCAGACCTTTGATCGCATGCGGGCCGAACGTCTGGCCGAAGCTGCCCTGCTGCGGGCGCGCGGCCAAGAACAGGCCCAGTCGCTGCGCGCCATCGCCGACCGTCAGTCGGTCGAGATCGTGGCGGCGGCCCGGCGCGATGCGGAAATCCTGCGCGGTGAGGGCGATGCCCAGCGCAGCTCGGTGTTTGCCGAAGCGTTCAACCGCGATCCGGGTTTCTTCGACTTCTATCGCTCGATGCAGTCGTACCGGACCGCTTTGGGCAGTTCCAGCACCACCATGCTGCTCTCGCCCAATTCGGAGTTCTTCCGGTTCTTCGGCAACGATGTGGCGGCAACGGGTACCGGTGGGCTGAACGATCTGCCGACCTTCCCGGCAGCACCTGCCGCACAGGCGCCGATCGCCCAGCCGGCCGAGCCGGCAGCCCCGGTTGCCACGCCGGAGCCGGTGGCAAATCCGGTTCCCGCCGAGCCCTCGCCCGAGGTGGTGGAGGAAACTCCGCCCTCGCCACCCGAGCTGGCGCCTGAGCCGGTGACCGAGCCCAATACGCTGGTGCCCGCCACCGAAGCGCAACCTGGTCAGACGACGCCCACCGCGCCGTGACCGACTTCCTGGCCGCGCTGGCGCTGGCCATTGTCATCGAAGGGCTGCTCTATGCAGCCTTTCCCGACCAGATGAAGGCGATGCTGGAGCGGGTCTTGACCCGCCCGGCATCAACTCTTCGTGCGGGCGGAGTCGCCTGCGCTGCGCTGGGACTGCTTCTCTTGTGGATCGTCCGAAGCTAGACTTCCCCTGGTAACGGCCAGGGAGGCGGCAATGGCGCGGGGCATGGTGCGATTTCTGCGGGTGGCCTTGGCCGCCGCCCTGATCAGCTTGGGGCCGACATTTCCGGCCTTGGCTCGTGGCCCGGAATCGGTGGCCGGGCTAGCCGCCGAACTTTCCGACGCCGTGGTCAATATCGGCACCTCGCGCCGCGTGCCCGAGGGGCTGGGCATGCCCTTTCCGGATGTGCCCGAGGGGTCTCCCCTCGAAGATCTCTTCAATGAACTCAATCCCAATCACGGCCTGAGCGAGGATTCGCTGCAGGAAGCGCGCAGCCTGGGCTCGGGTTTTCTGATCGCCGCCGAGGGGCTGGTGGTCACCAACAACCATGTCATCGACGGCGCCCAGGAAGTGCTGGTGTTTCTCACCGACGGTACTCGCCTGGAGGCCCAGGTGGTGGGGCGCGACGACAAGATGGACCTGGCGGTGCTGCGCGTGGATGCGGGCCGTCCGCTGCCCTTCGTACAGTTCGGCGATTCCGATGCGGCCCAGGTGGGCGATTGGGTGATGGCCATCGGCAATCCCTTCGGCCTGGGCGGCTCGGTGACCCTGGGCATCGTTTCGGCGCGCAACCGCGACATCAGCGCCGGGCCTTACGACAATTTCATCCAGACCGATGCCTCGATCAACCAGGGCAATTCGGGCGGCCCCTTGTTCGACATGAACGGCACCGTGGTGGGCATCAACACCGCCATCATCGCGCGCGGCGGCTCGTCGCTGGGGATCGGCTTTGCCGTGCCGGCCAACCAGGCGCGCCCGGTGGTCGAGCAATTGATGGCCTATGGCCGCACGCGGCGCGGCTGGATTGGGGTCGGCATTCAGGATGTGACCGACGACATCGCGGCCACGCTCAGCCGCCCCAACACCTACGGTGCGCTCGTGGTTGAAGTCACCGCCGGCGGCCCGGCCGATGGGGTGCTCGAAGATGGCGATCTGATTTTGGAGTTCGACGGCCAGATCATCCGCCGCATGCGCGATCTGCCGCGCCTGGTTGCCCTCAGTGGGGTCGGGCAGGCCAAGACGGTTTCGGTGCTGCGCGACGGCACGCAGCTGGACCTGACCGTGACCCTGGGCCAGCTCGAGCCCGACGAGGCCGAGATCGCAGCGCTGGACGCGCCTGCGGCTCCCGGCTTCCCGTCCATGCCTCAGGAGCGCGAGGCCATGGCCGTGCCGGGCTCGGAGTCCTGGCTGGGTTTGGAAGTGGGGCCGGTCACCGAGGCGGCGCGGGCCGAGTTCGGCATCGAGCAGGGCGTCGAGGGCGTGCTGATTACTGATGTCGCCGCCGGCAGCGATGCCGAAACCAAGGGGTTGATCGCCGGCCTGGTGGTGACCGAGGCCAATCAGCGCCGCGTCGCCCAGGTGGAAGACCTGACCGACATTCTGGAGGAAGCGCGGGAAGCGGGGCGGCCGGCAGTCCTCTTCAAGGTCATCGACCCGACCGGATCGAGCCGGTTCGTCGCGGTGCGCCCGCGCTAGAGCTGCTCTAGGGCCGCGCCAGGCGGTACAGTACGTGACGGCGCAACCGGTGACCTTCTGGCACCGAGGGGTGGTCGAAATCGTCTTCGGGCCTGCGCACCATGCCCAGCTTCTCCATCACCCGCTGCGAGGGCGTGTTGATGGTGGCGGTAAAAGCTACGATTTCGGGCACGTCGAGGGTCGCAAAGCCATGGGCGATGGCGGCCGCGGCGGCTTCGGGCGCGTAACCCCGGCCCCAATGGGGCTTGTCCAGAATCCAGCCCACTTCCACCTTGGGGTTGCCCGGCAGCACATGCGGGATATCGGCAGTGCCAACCATGCCCACAAAAGCCTGGTCTTCCCGCCGTTCCACCGCCAAAAAGTGCGAGGTGCAGGCCGCCAGCCCCGCGATCATCTTGTCGATCCAGGCATCTGCCGCCGCCCGATCACGCGTGGCCGTATAGAACCGCATGACCTCCGGGTCGCCCACCATGGCGGCAAAGCTGTCCCGATCGGCATCGGTCCAGGGCCGCAGCAGCAGGCGCTCGGTAACCAGCCTCACCGGACGATGTCCTCGTCCGTATAGCCCTGCAGATAGAGCAGGGCGGTAAGGTCGCCATGATCGATGCGCACCTGCGCCTGTTCGGCCACGATGGGCTTGGCATGGAACGCCACGCCCAGCCCGGCGACCTCGAGCATGTCCAGATCGTTGGCGCCGTCACCCACCGCCAGTGTCTGGAGTGGGTCCAACCCATGCTCCTGGGTCAGGGCGAGCAGCCGGGTGCGCTTGGTGGTCTTGTCTACGATGGGCTTTTGCACCGTGCCGGTCAGCGCCTCGCCATCGAACTCGAGCACGTTGGCGATGGCCTCGTCAAAGCCGATGCGCTTGGCGATGTAATCGGCAAAAATGGTGAAGCCGCCCGAGACCAGCGAGGTATAGGCGCCATGGTCGCGCATGGTGTTGACCAGCGCCCGGCCCCCCGGCATCAGCGTGATGCGCTCGCGCCGGATCATCTCGATCACCTTGCGCTCTAGCCCTTTGAGCAGCGCAACCCGCGTGTCGAGCGCCTGGGCGAAATCGAGTTCGCCGCGCATGGCGCGCTCGGTGATCTCGGCCACTTGCGGCTTGAGGCCCAGCGCATCGGCCAGCTCGTCGATGCATTCCTGCTCCACCATGGTGGAATCCATGTCGGCCACCAGCAGCTTCTTGCGCCGGTGCTGCTCGGATACCAGGGCCACGTCGATGGGCTGGCCGGCGAGGATTTCGCGCGCCTCGGCAACCGGATCGGTTGACTCGGGGCTCTCGATCTCGCAGGCAATGCCGCGCGCCAGCCAGTTGAGCTCGCCACCCACCGCCTCATGCACAGCGCGCAGGCGCTTGTCGGTGATGGCAGGATCATTGGGGTTGGCAATGAGGCAAAGGACCGGCATGGCCATACTTCTTATCGTGGGAGGGCGAGGGTGAGCACCCCGGAACGGCGGCGCGCCGTTTTGATAGCGGGTCCCACCGCCAGCGGCAAGTCGGCACTGGCCTTGGCCCGGGCCGCGCGCAGCGGCGGGCTCATCGTCAATGCCGACGCCATGCAGGTCTATGACGGGCTTAGCATCCTCACCGCCCGGCCACAGGCGCCCGATCTGGCGCGGGCCGAACATGCGCTTTACGGCGTCATCGATCCGGCGGTGCGCTTTTCCACCGGCGCCTGGCTCGAGGCGGCCCGCGCCGTCATCGCCCAAAGCGGGGTGCGCGAGCTGATCTTCGTGGGCGGCACCGGGCTTTATTTCGAAGCCCTCACCAATGGCATTGCCACCATTCCGCCGGTCCCCGAAGCCATCGTGCAAGCCATTGCCGCAGAGGTGGCTCCCCTCGATCGGCAGCAGCGTTTTGCGCTGCTGGCCGCACGCGATCCCGACATGGTGGAGCGGCTCAAGGAGCCCGATGCACAAAGGCTGGTGCGGGCGCTTTCGGTCAAGGCCGCTACCGGACAGTCGCTGGCCCACTTCACTGCCGCCGGGCAATCGGGACTGCTTGATGGCTTCGCGGTGGAGCGAGTGGTGTTGCGGCCTGACCGGGCGCTGCTGCGCGAGCGCATCGCCCGGCGCCTCCAAACCATGTGGGAGGAGGGGGCACGCGCCGAAGTTGAGGCGCTCCTGGCGCTGGGACTCGATCCCAGCTTGCCGGCAATGAAAGCCATCGGTGTACCCGAGATCGCGGGCTGGCTGGCGGGCCGGCTAACGTCGGTGGAGGCCATGGACCTGGCCGTCACCGCCACGCGCCAATATGCCAAGCGGCAATCGACCTGGTTTCGCAACCGCATGGGCGACTGGCCCGGCTACGATCCCTTCGCGGAGTCGCTGCCGCCTGGCCTTCTAAGCTAGGTGACGACGAGCCGCCGCGCACCAGTGCAGCGCTCCAGCTCGAGCGGGGTGATCTCGAACACTGAGCGCGGATTGCCGGCGGCCGCCCAGACCGTGTCGAAGGCAAACAGCGCCTCGTCCATGTCAATGCTAAGCGGGCTGGGATGGCCGAAGGGCGATACCCCGCCAATGGAAAAGCCGGTGTGGGTCTTGACGAAATCGGCATCGGCCCGAACCAGCGCCTCGCCCAGCAGCCGGCCCACGCGCTTTTCGTGCACGCGATTTGCACCCGAAACCAGCAGCATATGGGGCCGCCCGGTCTCGGCCCCGGCAAATAGCAGCGATTTGACGATCCGCCCGACCTCGACGCCCACCGCTTCGGCGGCCATCGGCGCGGTGGTGGCGAGCGTGTCGAGCACCCGCACCGTGCTGGAAAGTCCATGGGCGACAAGGGCATCGGCGACGCGGCGCTCGGCAGGGGTCAACTCGGTCATTACGGGTCCGCATGGATTGGGGGCGTTACGCCCCAATGTTCCCGCGCCAAACCGCCCGGTCAAGCGCCCGGCACCAGTCCGAGCCGATCACGCAGGGCAAACCGTACGTTGAGCACGACGGCCACTAGGCCAAGGCCCGCAGCCAGCCCGATCCACACGCCCACCCCGCGCAGGTCGAACACGAAGCCCAGCACATAGGCCACCGGCAGCCCTACGGCCCAGTAGCCGATCAGCGCGATGACCATGGGCATGGTGGTGTCGGTCAGGCCGCGCAGGGCGCCGGCGGCGCTCACCTGCGCACCGTCGGCCAGCTGGAACAGACCGGCAATGCCCAGATAGGCCGCCGCCAAGGCCAAGGCCTGAGCATTGCCGGCATTGGCCGGATCGAGAAACAGGCCCACGATGACGGTTGGAAACACCAGAAAGCTGGTAGCCGTCAGGCACATGAAGGCCAGGGTCAGGCCCAGCGAAGTCCAGCCCGCCCGGCCCACCGCCACCCTGTCCTTGCGGCCATAGGCCAGCCCCACGCGCACCGTGGTTGCCTGCGACAGCCCTAGCGGCAGCATGAAGGCCAGCGAAGAGCATTGCAGTGCCACGGCATGGGCCGCCAACTCGTCGGTGCCCAGCAAGCCCATCAGCAGCGCGGCGGCGGTAAACAGCCCCACTTCGGCCAAAACCATCAGCCCGATGGGCGCCCCCACCCTGAGCAAGCTGAAAAAGCGCGGCCAGTCCGGACGCCAGAAGCGGCCCAGCAGGTGATAGCGCCTGTAGCGCCGATGGGTCAGCACATAGGCCGCCATCAGCAGCATCATGAAGGTGTTGACGATCAGGGTCGCGAGCGCCGCGCCTTGCAGCTCCAGGCGCGGAAACCCCAGATTGCCGAACATCAGCACCCAATTGGCGCCGGCATTGACGAAAATTCCCACCACCGTGATGACCAGCACGATGCGCGTATCCTGGAACGCGGCCAGAAACGAGCGCAGAACGATCAGCATGAGCGCGGGAAACAACAGCGGCACGGCCTGATGCACGTAGCTTTCGGCCAGAAGCACCGCCGCCGGGTCCTGCCCGAGCGCGAGCAGAATGGGACGGATCTGCCACAGGAGCGGGACGAGGATGGCGGCAAGGGCGATGGCCACCCACAGCCCCTGCCGGAAGGTGCGGCGCACGCCGCGAATGTCGCGCCGGCCCCGATCCTGCGCCACGAGCGCGGCCACCGCTCCGACCATGGAGATTGCCCCGATCAGAAAGGTGTTGAGAAACGCGGTCGCCAGCGATCCGGCCGCCAGGGCCGAGGGGCCCAGCCAGCCCATCATGATGACGTCAGTGGTCAGAAGCGCGTTCTGGGCCAGTTGCGCCACGGCAAGCGGCCAGGCCAGCGCCAGGGTCTGGCGCAATTCATGGCCCCATCCTGGGGGAACGGCAAAGCTCGCTGGCTCGACGGTTGGAGTCGCGTTATGGTCGGTACTGGTCATGGTTCTCACTCGCAGCCCGATCCGTACCCGTTCCGTGGCCGGGCTGCAACGCTGGGCGGCCCCTTTGCTCGCGCGAAGGAACCATTGGGCAGAAAGCGCATTCAGCGTTCAATCAGCCAGGAGGGATATCCTATGAAACAAGTCATGCTCATCGTCTTTGCCATCGTCGCGGCCCTGTCGCTCTCGGCGTGCTCGACCACTCAGAAGAGTGCTGCCGCCGGTGCCACTGCCGGCGCGATCTTTGGCGGCGTCACTTCGGGCACCGTGGCCGGTGCGGCCGTTGGCGCTGCGGTGGGCGGTGTTACAGGTGCCGTGGTCGGCGAGTTGCTGGGCAGCGTGTCGGGCCGTCCCGACCAGTGCTACTATCGCCACCGCGGCGAGATCTATGTGGACCGTTGCCCGCGTGGCTAAGTTCGCCTGATCGCGAGCTATTTCTGATCGGTGCGCCCGGTGGAGTTTTCTCCGCCGGGCGTTGCTTTTTGCGGGTTTTCGAGCAACCAGCACCCCGGCCCGGAGTTGACCTTCTGTCCAAGCAATTGACAGGAGACCAGCATGAATGCGCCCATCGAAGTCAGCTTTCACCACTTCGAAAGCACTGACCGCATTCGCGCCAAGATCGATGAGTTGATCGAAGGCCTCGACAAGTTCGACGGTGTCATCACCTCTGGCCGCGTAGTGGTCGATGGTGTGCAAAAGCACGGCCACAAGACCGTCGTGGACGTGAAAGTCGAGTTGAGCTACCCGGGCGGCGTAGCCGTCGGCAAGCGCAGCGGCGAGTTTCCGTCTCCTTCGGGTCAGAAAGATTTCGATACCGCCCTGGTGCAGTCCTTCCATGCGGCCACCAGCCAGATCAAGTCCAGCTTCGAAAAGCGCCAGCCCCAGGAAACCAAGCAGCTCAATTTCCAGCCCGAGCGCGGGCGCATCGACCGGCTCGACAAGGGCCTCAAGAACGGTTTCGTCGCCCTGATGAACGGGGAGAGCCTGTTCTTTTCGGCCGACGTGCTCAAAGGCGATTTCACGCAGCTGGCGATCGGCGACGAGGTGCTGGCCATCCCATCGGCGGTCGAAGGGGCGTATGGCCCGCAGGCCTCCTCGATCAAACCCACCGGCCCGCTCGGCTGAGCGGCGTTTTCCGGGGGCATTAGCCCCCGGAACCATTGGGCAACTCGCCCGTTCAGGGGGACGCAGCCGGCATGGTGCCGAAAAGCTGCCCCGGCGGTGCCCCCACAATGTCGCAAATCATGCCCCCACCCAGCCCTTCGGCGCCCTCGTCGGGGCTGCAAACTCTGGGGGTAGGGGCTGGGCTGGTGGTTGCCGTCGCGGCCCTTTATGTTGGCGCCGGCATTTTCGTGCCGCTGGTGCTGGCGGTGCTCTTGACCTTCGCGCTCGCACCGGTCGTGCGCTTCCTGCGCCGCCTCAAGCTTCCCCATATCGTGGCTGTGCTGCTCTCGGTGCTGGGCGCCGCGCTCATCATCGGCGGCATTGCGTTTTTGATGGTCACGCAACTGGCGCGCCTGGCTGGCGATCTGCCGCAATATCAGCAGACCATTGGCGACAAGGTCAGGACGCTGCAGACCTCTGCCGGCGGTGGCGATGCTTTCGAGCGCATTGCCAGCGCCATCCAGCAATTTGGCGCCGATGCCAGCGCGGCCCGCAGTCTCACCGAAGAGGTCGAGCCGGGTCAGCCTGTCCCCGTCACCATCCAGGCCCCGCCCACATCGCCGCTCAACTTCGTGCAGGGTTTTCTCGGCTCCATCCTGGGGCCGCTGGCCACGGCCGCCATCGTCACCGTCTTCGTCGTGTTCCTGCTGCTCGAGCGCGAGGATTTCCGCGATCGCTTCCTCAAGCTCGTCAGCCGAGGCGATCTGCGCACCACCACTAAGGTGATGAACGAGGCTGCCAAGCGCGTCAGCCGCTACCTGCTGCTCCAGGTTACGGTCAATCTCAGCTATGGCGCGGTGTTCGGCCTTGGTTTGTTCATGATCGGCATTCCCAATGCCGTCCTCTGGGGCATGTTCGCGGCCCTGTTCCGCTATATTCCGTTCGTGGGCACGCTGATTGCTGCCACCATACCCTTTGCCCTGGCGTTTGCGGTCGATCCTGGCTGGTCGATGCTGATCCAGGCCGTGGCGCTCTATGCGGCGCTCGAATTGATCATCACCAATGCCGTCGAGCCTCGTCTCTACGGCAACAGCACCGGGCTTTCGGCACTGGCGGTTATCGTTGCGGCCATGTTCTGGGCGACGCTCTGGGGGCCGATCGGGCTGATCCTGGCCACGCCGCTCACGGTGTGTCTGGTGGTGCTGGGGCGCTACGTGCCGCAGCTGGCCTTCCTCGAAACTCTCTTGGGCAGCGATCCCGTGCTGGTGCGCGAAGAGCGGCTTTATCAGCGTCTGCTATCTGGCAATGAAGTCGAGGCCATCGACATGGCGGAGGCATTCCTCGAAGAGGGTACGGCCACCGAGTTCTATGACAACATCGCTATTCCCGCTCTGCGCCTGGCCGAGCATGATCGCGAGCGCAACGCTACCGATCTGACCAATCGGCGCCAAGTGGTCAGCGGCATGGCCAGCGTCATTGCCGAGGTGGACGAGCTCGAACGCGAGCGCGCCGATGCCGATGCCGAAGTGCTGCCTGCGAGCGACCGGGTGGTGTTGTGCATTGGCGGGCAGACCGAACTCGACGGCGCAGCGTCCGAAATGGTGTCCCAATCACTGGCCGGGCTCGGCGTCACCGCGCGCACCATGCCGCCCATGGCTGTGCGCCAGGAAAGCATCAACCAGATCGATCTCGAAGGGGTCGACGTGGTCTGCCTCACCTATCTGGGCCGCAATCCGCGCAGCTTTGCCCGTTTCGTGGCTCGGCGGCTCAAGCGGCGCGCACCCCATGTACGCATTCTGGCTTGCCTGTTCACCCCCACCGACGGGACCAGCGCCGAAGATCTGCGCCGCCAGACCGAGGTCGATGCCGTGGTCGGCACCGTCGCCGCCGCGCGCCGCCAGATCGGGGACTGGCTGGGCAATCTCGACGCCGTCATCGATCTCGAAGCGGCCCAGAAACTGCTCGATCGGGCCGAAGTGCTGCACAAGCTCACCCAGATGACGGGCGAGGGCGGGCGGCTCGACGGCTTTGCCGCCGACGTTGCGACCCAGTTCGAGGCAGCTTTGGCGCTGGTCTCGCTGCCCCAGACCGAAAAGACCGAACTGGCCCAATTGCCCGGCATGGAATCGAAAATGAGCCTGCGCAGCCTCACTGACGTGGTGCTGGCCACGGGCCAGCCGCTCATCATTCCCGACGTGGCGGAAGACACCAACGATCTGCAGGATGGGTTCCTGCTCGAAAACGGCATCCAGTTCTATGCCGCCGTGCCGCTCACCACGGCCTCGGGTGCCGTGGTCGGTGTGCTTTCGCTGCTCGACAACCACGCCCGGCCTTTCCAGGACGAAGACGTGGAGGCCCTCAGGGCCCATGGTCGGCGGCTGGTGGCCGAAGTCGAGGACGGCGTAGCCGAGCAGCCCGCTCCGCCCACCGGGTTAATGCAGGTGGGCTGAACGCGTCCCTGCGCTTGACAGGTGCAGGGGCCTTCCACTATCAGTCTGCCAGCATTTTCTTTTGGAGCGGTCCCATGCGGTCCCTCATTCTCGTAGTAGGTCGGCGCATCGAGCACGTGGGGTAAGGTCCCCGCGAAACTCGGTGCGCGCAACAAGGTCCCGAACGGGGCCTTTTTTATTGCCGTTTTTCCGGCGCGGGCCGGCAGCGGCGTCATGAAACGACGGCTCGTAGACGGGCAAGACAGAGGAGACGGCAATGGCCGAGAAGATGACAGGGGCCGAGATCGTGGTGCAGGCTCTGATCGATCAGGGCGTGGAGCACATTTTCGGCTATCCCGGCGGCGCGGCATTGCCGATCTATGATGCGATCTTTCAGCAAGATACCATCCAGCATATCCTGGTGCGGCACGAACAAGGCGCTACCCACATGGCCGAAGGCTATGCCCGCTCCACCGGCAAGGCCGGCGTGGTGCTGGTCACCTCCGGTCCTGGTGCCACCAATGCGGTCACCGGCCTCACCGATGCACTGATGGATTCTATTCCCCTGGTGTGCATTACTGCCCAGGTGCCCACCTCGCTGATCGGCTCGGATGCCTTTCAGGAATGCGACACGGTTGGCATCACCCGCAGCTGCACCAAGCACAACTACCTCGTCAAGCGCGTGGAAGACCTGCCGCGCGTCATGCACGAGGCCTTCCTGATCGCCACCACCGGGCGTCCCGGCCCAGTCGTCATCGACATTCCCAAGGACGTGCAATTTGCTCTGGGCAGCTACAGCAAGCCCAATCTCGAAACCCTGCGCCACCAGAGCTATCGCCCCAAGACCGAAGGCGATCTCGATGCCATCACCCTGGCCGTCGATCTGATGCTGCGCGCCGAACGTCCGGTGTTCTATACCGGCGGCGGGGTGATCAATGCCGGGCCCGAGGCCAGCGAGCGCCTGCGGGAGCTGGCCGAGCTGACCGGTTTCCCGGTCACCTCCACGCTGATGGGGCTGGGCGCCTTTCCCGCCTCCAACGCGCAGTGGCTGGGCATGCTGGGCATGCACGGCACCTACGAGGCCAATCTGGCCATGCATGACTGCGATCTGATGATCAATATCGGGGCCCGGTTCGACGACCGCATCACCGGCCGCATCGACGCCTTCTCGCCGGGCAGCCGCAAGATCCATGTCGACATCGATCCTTCCTCAATCAACAAGAACGTCCGCGTCGACATCCCCATCGTGGGCGATTGCAACCTGGTGCTCGAAGAGATGATCCGCATCTGGCGCTCGCGCACCAACGAGCCGCGCACCGAGGCTATCGCGCCCTGGATGGCCCAGATCGAAAAGTGGCGGGCGGTCAACTCGCTGGGGTTCAAGAACTCCGACACGATTATCAAGCCCCAATACGCCATCCAGCGGCTCTATGAGCTGACCAAGGACAAGGACGTCTACATCACCACAGAGGTGGGCCAGCACCAGATGTGGGCCGCCCAGCACTTCCATTTCGACAAGCCCAACCGCTGGATGACGTCGGGCGGCCTGGGCACCATGGGTTATGGCCTGCCGGCCGCCGTGGGCGTGCAGGTGGCTCATCCCGATGCCCTGGTCATCGACATTGCCGGCGAAGCCAGCGTGCAGATGACCATGCAGGAAATGTCGACCGCCGTGCAGTACCGGTTGCCGATCAAGATCTTCATCCTCAACAACGAACGCATGGGCATGGTCCGCCAGTGGCAGGATCTGCTCCATGGCGGGCGCTATGCGCACAGCTATTCGGAAAGCCTGCCCGATTTCGTCAAGCTGGCCGAAGCCTATGGCGGCAAGGGCATTCGCTGCGACGATCCGGCCCAGCTCGACGACGCCATCCGCGAAATGCTCGACTATCCCGGCCCGGTGCTGTTCGACGTGGTGGTGGAAAAGGACGAGAACTGCCTGCCCATGATCCCCTCGGGCAAGCCGCATAACGAGATCATTCTGCCCGACACCGCCAATATCGGGGACATCATCGACGAAAAGGGGCGGCAGCTGGTCTAAGGCCGGCCTGCCAGGAGGACACTCAAGATGAACGCCAATCTGTTGCCGACCGGCTCGGCCTATTTCCTCACCCGCGAAACCGCCCAGCCCGAGCGCCATACGCTCTCGGTGCTGGTGGATAACGAGCCGGGCATTCTGGCCCGGGTGGTGGGGCTGTTTTCGGCGCGCGGCTACAATATCGACAGCCTGACCGTCAGCGAGACCGAGCATAACAAGCGACTTAGTCGCATCACCGTGGTCACCGTCGCCACGCCCAAGGTGCTCGAGCAGATCAAGCTCCAGCTCGAGCGCCTGGTGCCCGTGCACAAGGTTCACGACCTCACCGCCGAGGGCAACGGGCTGGAGCGCGAACTGGCGCTGATCAAGGTGGCGGGCACGGGCGACCATCGCTCCGAAACGCTGCGGCTCGCCGATGCCTTCCGCGCCAATATCGTGGATGCCACCACCGAGAGCTTCGTGTTCGAGGTGACCGGCAAATCCTCCAAGATCGACAGCTTCATCGCGCTCATGGTGCCGCTGGGTCTGGTCGAGGTGGTGCGCACCGGGCTGGCCGCCATTTCGCGCGGCCCCGAAGGCATGTAGGGGCGCCAACTGCCGCTTGAAGCGGGCATCGCGCCGGGCTAGGGATTTTCTCCCTCCTGGCGCGTGCCCTTCATGTCCATTCCCAAGTCCAATCTGCGCGGTATCCTGCTTGCGGTTGCCGCCACCCTTGCCTTCACCACCAACGACACCTTCCTCAAGATCGCGACGGCGGAACTGCCGCCCTTCCAGTCGCTGTTCCTGCGTGGCGTCGCATCGCTGATCTGGGCCGTGCCGCTGCTATGGATCACCGGCAGCCTGGGCAAGGCGCGGCTGATGTTCGACCGCCGGGTGCAGGCTCGCAACGCCTTCGAACTGGTCGCGGTCTATGGGTTCGTCCTGGCCCTTGCCTATGCCCCCATTGCCGATGTGGCTGCGCTGAGCCAGCTTTCGCCCATGGTCATGCTGGTGGGCGCCGCCTTCTTTTTCGGCGAGCGCATCGGCATGGCGCAGGTGGGGCTGATCCTGATGGGTTTCGCCGGCGCGGTGATGGTGGCCCAGCCCGGCGGCTCGGGCTTTTCGGCCTTTGCGCTGTTCGGGCTGTGGAATGCGGTCGCCAGCGCCACGCGCGATCTGGTCGGGCGCCGCATCGGGGCGGAAGTGCCCGGCATGGTGGTGGCGGCCGGCTCGGGCCTCATCGTCACCATCGGGGCAGGGGTTGCCATGCTGGTGTTCGAGCGCTGGGTCATGCCAAGCCCCCAGGCCCTGGGCCTGATCGCGGCCTCGGCCCTGTTCCTGATGCTGGGGCACTTCCTGATCTTTTCGGCCTATCGCACGGCCCTGGTGGTGGGGGCGGTGCTGCCCTTCCTTTATAGCTCCACCATCTGGGCGCTGATTTCGGGCGTCGTCGTCTTCGGAACGCTGCCCAATGTGCTGGCCATGTGCGGTATAGTCCTGATCGTCACCAGCGGCATCGCCGTTGTGGTGCTCGAGCGGGTGAAGCGGCGCGTGCTGGTTACCGCCTGAGGGCTGGCGCAATCGGTCGCCACGGGTTAGGTGCGGGTCAGGCCGCGCCGTCAAAGGAGAGCAAGATGACCGCACTTTCGGTCAACCTCAACGCCATCGCCCATCTGCGCAACCGGCGCAATCTGCCTTGGCCCAGCGTCACCGGCATCGGCCGGCTGGCGCTCGATGCCGGCGCGCAGGGCATCACCATCCACCCGCGCCCTGACGAGCGCCATATCCGGCGCAGCGACGTTTTCGAACTTGAAGCCATGCTGCGGCGCGATTATCCGGGCTTTGAGTACAATATCGAGGGCTATCCCTCGCCGGCCTTTCTCGAACTGGTCGAGGCCGCCGAGCCCGATCAGGTGACGCTGGTGCCCGACGATCCGACTCAGAACACCTCCGATCACGGCTGGCCGGTGGGGCATCAGGCAAACCTGCTCCAAGATGCGGTCGAGCGGTTGCACCAATCGGGCATGCGCGTCTCGCTGTTCATCGACGAGAACCCCGAGGCCCCCGCCTATGCCGCCCAGATCGGTGCGGACCGGGTGGAACTCTATACCGGCCCCTATGGCGGCAGCTTTGCCACGGACGAGGCCGACAGGCACCTGGCGCTGCTGGCCACCACCGCCGGCGCGGCCCATGCCCTGGGCCTGGGGGTCAATGCCGGTCACGATCTGACGCTGGCCAATCTGCCGGCCTTCATGGGCATCATGCCCGAGATCGCCGAGGTCTCGATCGGACACGGAATCACCGCCGACGCTTTGATCATGGGCTTTCCAGAAGCGGTGCGCCGCTACCGCGCCGCGCTGGCTTGATCGGTCAGCTATCGCGAACACTGTTTCCGCAGCTTAAGGTGCGGACGGTATGATCCGTCCGCGCTGCGCACCGAGTGCAGGGCGTTGTCCTGTTCCGAACTTGGATTAACCCAAGAAAAACAGGCGCTTATGCCTTGTTGCGGGACGCAGTGAGCCCAGTGATCAGGGGCGCTGCGCCGGTCCAGGTCACTCTTGTGGCGCCCTAGTATCAGCCCTGATACCGGGAGACACAAAGGTGCGCACTTGCGCTTTGCCGCTGAGGGCACATATCGACACTCAGTTACGTTTTGTGCCCATGGAGAACAGCCAATGTCCAAACTCAAGATCGCCGTCATCATTTCCAGCACGCGCGACACCCGCTTCGGTGAGAAGCCGGCCCGCTGGATCTTCGATCTGGCCAGCCAGCGCGAAGATCTCGACGTCGAACTAGTGGACCTGCGCGATTTCGATCTGCCCTTCTTCAACGAAGTGGCGTCCAACGCCTGGGCGCCCTCGCAGGACCCCAAGGTGATCGCCTGGCAGAAGAAGATCGCCGAGTTCGACGGCTTCATCTTCGTGGTGGCCGAATATAACCGCTCCATCACCGGCGCGCTCAAGAACGCGCTCGATCAGGCCTATGTCGAGTGGACCCGCAAGGCCGCCGCTTACGTCGGCTATGGTTCGGTGGGCGGCGCACGCGCCATCGAGCATCTGCGCAACATCTCGGTAGAGCTGCAGATGGTCCCCGTTCGCTCGGGCGTCCATATCGGCGGCAGCGAGTTCTTCACCGTCTGGGGCGGCGGCAAGAACGAACCCATGTCGGCCATCGAGCCGGTGATCATGCCCTCGGCCAAAGACCTGCTCGACCAGCTGACCTGGTGGACCAACGCCACCAAGACCGCGCGCGAAGCCAGCAAGTAAATTTCAGTCTTTTCGCCTTTTTCTGGGCCTCGCCGTCACCGGCGGGGCCTTTTGCGTCTGGCTGGCATGCAGCCATTGGCGCACTCGCGTGTTGAGAGTCTCGCTGGGGAGGTATAAAAGGCGCCCGCCTCCTTCCGAGGCGAGATAGGCTCATGACGGACGCTTCCTCAGCCGGTTCCGACGCAGCGGGCGCCCACAGCGCCCACGCCCAACACACCGCCAAGGATTTCCCCCTGCTGGTTCTGGGGGCTCTGGGCGTGGTTTACGGGGATATCGGCACCAGCCCCATCTATGCCTTCCGCGAAGCTCTGGCGTCCAAGCCGGGCGATGCCACCGAGCTCGAGGTGCTGGGTCTGCTTTCGCTCATCGTATGGGCGCTGACGCTGACCGTGGCCGTCAAATACGTCTTCTTCGTCACTCGCGCCGATAACAATGGCGAAGGCGGCACGCTGTCGCTGATGACCCTGGCGCGCAAGACCTTCAAGTCACGCTCGCGCTGGATCGTGGCGCTGGGCGTCATCGGGGCGGCGCTGTTTTTCGGTGATGCCATCATCACCCCGGCCATTTCCGTGCTCTCGGCCGTCGAGGGCATGAAGATCGTGCAGCCCAGGCTGTCCAATTGGGTGGTGCCGATCACGGTGCTGATCCTGTGCGGCGTGTTTCTGGTGCAGCGCTTCGGCACTGCCAAGGTGTCCATCGTCTTCGGACCCGTCACGGCGCTGTGGTTCTTGACCCTGGGTGTCGTCGGGGTCATCCACATTCTCGATGCCCCCCAGGTGCTGTGGGCCCTCAACCCTCTCAATGGCCTGATCTTTCTGGGCTCCCATTGGCAGATCGCCTTCGTGGTCGTGGGTGCGGTGTTCCTGGCGGTCACCGGTGCCGAGGCGCTCTATGTCGATCTGGGCCATTTCGGGCGCAGGCCGATCGTCACCGCCTGGTTCGGGCTGGTGTTTCCGTGCCTGTTGCTCAACTATTTCGGCCAGGGCGCCTTCGTTCTGGCCAATGGCCCGGCTGCGGCCGAGAACCCGTTCTTCGAGATGCACCCGGACTGGTTCATCGGGCCCTTTGTCATCCTGGCCACGGCCGCCACGATCATTGCTAGCCAGGCGGTGATCTCGGGCACCTATAGCCTGGCCCAGCAGGCCATCGCGCTCAACATGCTGCCCCGCATGACGGTGCTGCATACCTCGGCCTCCCAATCCGGGCAGGTCTACATGCCCCAGATCAACACCATCCTGTTCGTGCTGGTGATCATGCTGGTCATCGGGTTCGGCAGCTCGACGGCGCTGTCCTCGGCCTATGGCATTGCCGTTTCGGGTGTCATGCTGGTCACCGGCGTGTTGCTGGCAGTGGTCATGTGGCGCAACTGGCATTGGCCGCCTATTGTGGTGGCCCTGGTGATGACCCCCTTCTACATCATCGATTTCGGCTTCTTTACTGCAAACGCCTCCAAGATCGGGCAGGGCGGTTGGGTGCCGGCGCTGGCCGCCGCCGTGGTGGGCCTGGTGATGTGGACCTGGATGGTGGGTCGCCGGCGCCTGGCCGACAAGACTCGTCGCGACGAGGTGCCGCTGCAATTCCTGGTCGACAATCTCACCAAGAAAAAGCCCACCATCGTGCCGGGCACGGCCATTTTCCTCACCAGCGACATCGAGGGGGCGCCCACCGCGCTCCTGCACAGCCTCAAGCACTACAAGGTGCTTCACGAAAAGAACGTCATCCTCACCGTCATGACCTCCTCGGCGCCCCGCGTCGCCGACGACGAGAAGGTGCATATCGAGGCCTATTCAGAGCTGTTCTGGCGGGTGATCGTCACCTTCGGTTACATGGAAACGCCCAACATCCCCAAGGCCCTGGGGCTGGCGCGCAAGCTGGGCTGGAAGTTCGACATCATGTCGACCTCCTTCTTCCTGTCGCGCCGCTCGCTCAAGCCCTCGTCCAAGCGCGGCATGGTGCGGTTCTGGCAGGACAAGCTGTTCATGACCCTGGCCCGCAATGCCAGCGACGCCACCGAGTATTTCCACATCCCCACCGGCCGCGTGGTGGAGATCGGCACCCAGGTTACGCTGTAGCGGGCCTGGGGGCGAACACGCTCACCGCATCGGGGCGGATGAGGAAATGTGCCGGGGTGTGGGTGACGATGTCGCCGTCGGTGTTGATGGGCTGGGGCGTGGGCGTGCGGATGTCGAACTCGGTGCAGCGAACCGTGCGCACCTCGTCCCAGGCGCCGTGCTCGCCACGCCGGAAGGCGCCCAGGCGCAGCGCCAGCGTCCACACATTGCGCAGCTCGAGGCTGTAGAGATCCAGGTGCCCGTCCTCGATGGTGGCGCCCTTGGCCACCACATTGCCCCCGCCATAATGGACGCCATTGCCCACGGCGATCTGCAGCGTCTTCACCTCGACCGTCACGTCCTTGTTGGTGATGGTGGCGCGAAACGGCTTGGCAGCCAGCAGCACCTTGAAGGCGGCGATGGCATAGCCCAATTGGCCCCAGCGCTGCTTGGTCTCGCGCGTCAGCCCGCGCGCCAGATCGGCCGACAGCCCCATGCTGGCAACGTTGAAAAAGCAATGCCCGTTGACTTCGCCCAGATCGAGCCGGCGCCGGTGGCCCTGGGCAATCACGTCGGCCGCCGCCGCCGGATCGAGCGGCAGCCCCAGCGTACGGGCCAGATCATTGGCGGTGCCCAGTGGAATGATGCCCATGGGCAGGCCCGTTTCCAGCACGCCCCTGGCCGCCGAATTGATCGTGCCGTCACCCCCGCACACCACCACCAGGTCGATGCCGTCCCGGCTGGCGACGATCTCGGTCGACACCGCCTGGGGCGTCTCGAACCGTTCGACGCGACAGCGGATACCACCGGCTTCCAAGCGGGCCAGCACCGGGTCCAGCGCGCTGGTGCCGCGGCGGGCATTGGGGTTGACCAGCACCAAGGCACGGCGCGGGGGCGCTGAAGTCGTGGCAATCATTAAAAATGCAGCTCCGGATCAAATCTCGAAGGCCGCATATGGGCGGGCGGTGCGGGCGGCTCAAGGCGCGCGCGTCAACCTTGCCGATTTGTCATCTGGCGCCCTGGGGGCAGCCCGGCCGAAACCGAGCCGCCCCCCTGCCTTTGGAGGCGCAGTGAGGCGTTAGCGCGGCATGTCCGGGCAGACATAGGGCACGGTGGCGGGCACGTAGCGCTCCTCCACGGTGTCGCTGCCCAGCTGCAGCGCCAGCACCAGTTCTTCACCCGTCAGCGAGACGATCTGGGCCGAGATCGGCATGCCGTCCTCGTCCCAGCTCAGCCCCGTGTCGGACGTCTTTGTCCATTCGGAAAACCGATGAGTCTCCCAGCAGCTGTCGGAAACCAGCGTGCCGTCGGACAAGAAAATCTTGAGCGAGCCGGGCAGGTCGGGCGTGTCGCTGCGCACCCATACCCGATTTTCCAGCCCGTCTTCGGCGGCCTCTTCCAGGGTTGCCTCGGCCGGGGTCTGGGCATTGGCATCCACAGACAGGGCACCGTAAAAGCCCACCCCCCAAACAGCCAGCAGGGCGACCAGAGCGGTCTTCTTGTCCATTGTCATCACCTTGTCCTGTCCGACCCTGAGCGGCATCGAACGCAATATCGAGAACAAGGGGCTGCAAATGCGACAAATTTAGGTTTGCGATTAACCTTGCCTTCGTCGCGGCGGCCCCCTTGCGCCTCATGGTCAATATTGACTTAACGCCCGCTGAAGGCCGCGTTCAGCCGTTGCGGCCCAGCGCCCGGTCGAAGTCGCGCATCCGGTCACGCGCCTGGTCGGGCCAGAGCGCATAGGCCTCGGAATTGGACACCAGGGCGTGGCGCGCATGCACGGGCCAGTTCGGATCGTCCAGCGCCCCGCGCGCCAGGGCCACCAGGTCGGCTTCGCCCTCGGCGATCACCGCTTCGGCGTCCTGTGCGGTGGTGATCAGGCCCACCGCCATGGTGGGAATGTCGGCGCCCTCGCGCACGCCCTTGGCGAACGGCACCTGGTAAAGCGGGGCCGCCTTGATGCGCCCGCCGTCAAAGCCCCCGGTGGAGCAATGCACCATGTCCACGCCCAAGGCCTTCATGCGCTGGGCAAAGACGATGCTGTCTTCCAGCGTCCAGCCCTGGGGGTGGTTGTCCGATGCCGAAATGCGCACGATCAGGGGCTTGTCCTGTGGCCAGGCCGCTCGCACCGCACCGATGACGTCGAGCGGGAAGCGCATGCGGTTCTCGAGCGGCCCGCCGAATTCGTCGGTGCGCTGATTGGCGAGCGGGGAGAGGAACTGGTTGAGCAGATAGCCATGGGCGGCATGCACTTCCACCGTATCGAAACCGGCGGCATCGGCCCGGCGGGCTGCGGCCACGAACGCGTCCTTCACCTCGTCCATCCCGGCCGCATCGAGCGCCTCGGGCATGGCATAGCTGGGCGAATGGGCCAGGGCGCTGGGCGCCTGGGTCACCCATTCCTCATAGCCGATTGCGGCGCGGGCTTGGGGATCCTCGGGGACTTCCGACCGCCACGGCACTGGCGATGACGCCTTGCGCCCGGCATGGGCGAGCTGAATGCCGGCGGCCGCGCCTTGGGCATGCAGGAACTTGGTGATGCGTTGCAGCCCCGGCACATGGTCGTCCGACCAGATGCCCAGATCGCCATAGGTGATCCGGCCCTTGGCCGTCACGCCCGTGGCTTCCAGGATCACCAGGCCGAAGCCGCCCATGGCGAAGCGTCCCAGATGCACCAGGTGCCAATCATTGGCCAGGCCTTCGATGGACGAGTATTGGCACATCGGTGCCACGACGGTGCGGTTGCGCAGGCGCATGCCGCGCAGGGAATAGGGCGAAAACAGCTGGGACATGTCAAACCGGAAACAGCGACTCGGGGGAGGGATTCATCGGCATTTACCGATGAAAGCTTGTCGCATGCTTTGGTTTTATCGGCAAGTGCCGATATAATCGGTCGCTCAGGTGGTGCGCACCGGTTCTCGTCCCGGCTCGATGCGGGCTGTGTCCTCGCCCGCTTCGATGCGCTCGCGCTGTGCCCGTACCTGGTCGGCGTCTAGATCGCGCACCCATTCGCGCCATAGCGACACCAGGAGCGCCATCAGCACCGGGCCGATGAAGAGCCCCACGAAACCCAGCGTCTTGACGCCGCCGATGAGGCCGAAAAACGTCGGCAGGAAGGGCAGCTTGATCGGCCCACCCACCAGCTTGGGCCGCAGCGTCTTGTCCACGATGAAGAGTTCGGTGGAGCCCCAGATGAACAAGGCCAGGCCCTGCACCACCGAGCCGCTGGCGGCCAGATAGATTGAGACCAGCGTAAACGAGAGCGGCGCGCCGCCCGGGATCATGGCGGCAATGCCGGTGATGATGCCCAGCGTCACGGGTGAGGGGGCTCCGGCCAGCCAATAGGCAATGCCCAGAACGATGCCTTCGCCGATGGCGATCAGCGTCATCCCGGTTACCGTTGAGCTGATGGTGGCCGGCACCAGCCGCGAAATCCGGCCCCAGCGGCCTGGAAAGATCCGCTCGCCGAAGCGATCGATCTGGGCGGCGAACTGGGCGCCGTCGCGATAGACGAACAGCAGCGCCACCACCATGAACAACATGTTGAGCAAGAAGCCCAGCGTTTCGGTGCCCAGCGTCAACACCGAGCGGTAGATGGTGCCGATATTGGCAAAGCCCAGCACCTGCACCATTTCGCCCAAGGCTCCGGGGCGGCCGATATCGGTGTTCCAGCGGGCAATGGCCCAGTCACCGATGAGGGGCAGGGTGGCAAACCATTCAGGCGCTGCGGCGCCGTCGCGATTGGTCTGAAGCGACCATTCGAGCAGGGCCTGCACCTCGCGCACCGCATACATGCCGGCAATCACTACCGGCAGCACCAGGAACAGCACGATCATGGCGATCATCGCCGACGCGGCCAGGGTCCTGTTGCCCTGGAAAGACGCCAGAAGGCGCACATAGACCGGCCAGCTGGCAAAGCCGATGATCAGCGCCGCCAGCACCGGCACCAGGAAATCGTGGAAGAAATAGACGCAGGCCGCCAGGATCGCCAGGATGATCCAGCGCGCCGCCGAGATCGAGGGCACCAGTGCCGAGCGACCCAGCACGGCCGGGCCCAACAGGCGCGTTTCCGTGAGGGGCGTCTGAGTGGGCGTGTCTGGTTTGACGTCCATTGCCGGTTGGTCTCCGTTTGATCTGCAAGATGCCGAACACGCGCGCGTGCATCAAGCGTCAAACGCCTTTTGAGCAGGTCTTGCCGCGCACTATCGCGTGGGTCAGACCGGGATGAGGCGGACACGGCCAGGCAATGAGCCTCACATCTCGTCCCGCCAGGCCAGATCACGAAACCGCTTGCGCCGAACCGTACGTTACGGTACGGCAATCACCAGGGTGATGGCCGGCCGCATTCAGGGTGTTTCGGCCAACCATTCAGGGATCGCATGGCCATGAGCGCGGCATTGATGGTGACCGATGACGGCCTGACGCCGCGGCAGCAGGCCGTGCTGACGGCGGCACTGGACCTGCTGGTTGAAACCGGCGACGGGCTGACCATGACAGCTGTGGCGCGCCGCGCCAGCTGTTCGAAGGAAACCCTTTATAAATGGTTTGGTGACCGCGAGGGGCTGTTGACCGCCACCGTGCAGTGGCAGGCCGCCAAGGTGCGCGTGCCGGTGGTGGACAAGTGGCGGCTGGACGAATCCTCGCTGCGCGCCAGCATCGTGCAGTTCGCACGCGACCTGTTGGGCACCATTGCGGGCAACGTCTCGGTCACCCTCAACCGCCTGGCCGTGGGCCGGGTGGGCACCGACAAGGGCGATCTTGGGCAGATCCTGCTCGAGAACGGCCCCCATGCCATTCGGCGGCGGCTCAAATCGGTGCTCGAGGCCGGGCGCGAAGCGAGACTCTTGCGGTTCGAAAGCAGCGAGGATGCCTACCGCACCTTTTTCGGCCTGGTTGTGCGCGACGTGCAGATCCGGCTGCTGTTGGGCGACACGCTCAAGCTGTCGGAACGCCAGATCGAAACCGACGCGCAAGCGGCGGTGGACCAGTTTTTCTGCCTATACGGGGCAAAGTCGTAACGGCCTGCAGGCCTTGGAAAATTGTCGGCCCGAAAGGTCGGCACAACGAGCAAAAGGGGAGCTTTCCATGCGCGTTTATTATGATCGGGATGCCGATCTCAACATCGTCAAGAACAAGAAGATCGCCATCGTGGGCTATGGCAGCCAGGGGCATGCGCACACGCTCAACCTGCGCGATTCGGGCGTCAAGGACATCGTGGTGGCCCTGCGTCCCGGTTCCGCCTCGGCCAAGAAGGCCGAAGGCGAAGGCCTGCGCGTGATGAGCGTGGCCGAGGCTGCCGGCTGGGCCGACGTGATCATGATGCTCACCCCCGACGAGTTGCAGGCCGACATCTATCGCGAGCACATCGAGCCCAATATCCGCGACGGCGCCGCCCTGGCGTTTGCTCACGGTCTCAACGTGCATTTCAACCTGATCGAGCCCAAAAAGACCGTCGACGTGATCATGATCGCGCCCAAGGGTCCCGGTCACACCGTGCGTGGCGAATTCGTCAAGGGCGGCGGCGTGCCCTGCCTGATTGCGGTGCATCAAGATGCTTCGGGCAATGCCCATGACATCGCGCTCGCCTATGCTTCGGGCGTCGGCGGCGGCCGTTCGGGCGTCATCGAAACCAATTTCCGCGAGGAATGCGAGACCGACCTGTTCGGCGAGCAGGTCGTGCTGTGCGGCGGCCTGGTCGAGTTGATCCGTGGCGGCTTCGAGACCCTGGTCGAGGCCGGTTATGCGCCGGAAATGGCCTATTTCGAGTGCTTGCACGAGGTCAAGCTCATCGTCGACCTGATCTATCAGGGCGGCATCTCGAACATGAACTACTCGATTTCCAACACCGCCGAGTATGGCGAATACGTTTCGGGGCCGCGCATCATCACCGATGAGACCAAGGCCGAAATGCGTCGCGTGCTCAAGGACATCCAGACCGGCCGCTTCACGCGCGACTGGATGACCGAAGTGAAATCCGGCATGTCGAGCTTCAAGGCGACCCGCCGCATCAATGACGAGCACCAGATCGAAGAAGTGGGCGAAAAGCTGCGCGGCATGATGCCTTGGATCAAGGCCGGCGCGCTGGTCGACAAGGCCAAGAACTAAGCCTTAGCTCATAATGCAAAGAGGAGCCGGGTCCCTGATCCGGCTCCTCCTCATCTGCCCGGCGTTGCGCCCGCCAGGCAGGCTCGAACGGCGGCGTTGCAACGCTCGGGTCCGCTCGGCATGGGACGAAGCGGCCCGTGGCGCCAGCCCTCAGCCGCGTTCGGTCTTGCCGCGCCGCGCCCTGTCGGGGTTGGCCGCCAGATCTGCCAGCTCGCCGCGGCTGATGCCGATATCGTCGAGCAGACGCTGATCCATGTCCATGAGGTCGAGATAGCTGGCGCGCCGACGCGCGCTGGAAAACCAGCGACCGATGAAGTTGTTCATTCTATAAAGCCCTCACAGCTTTGGCGGTTCGCACCGCTAATTTACTTGCAAAAAACGCAGCAAACGGCTGCGTGTTGGCGGGGGTTTTTACGCCTGTCGTCTGAACCTGCTGTGAATGGGACGCAGGGAGCGGCGTTCACCGCGTTCGGGGTGTGCTTTGGGGACTGTCATGAAAAAGCTGCCGGCATTTCCGGTGGAGGGGGGCTGCCTGTGCGGCGCGGTGCGCTACAAGCTGACCGAGGCGCCCATGGGGTGTTATGCCTGCCACTGCAAAGACTGCCAGCGGCTTTCTGGCGGTCCGTTCTCCCTGTCCATGCCCATCCGCCGGGCGGCGCTGGTGATGTTGCGCGGCACTTTCGAGGGGCAGCACAAGACGGCCGACAGCGGCCGGACCCTCACCATGATGTGCTGCGCCAAGTGTCGGACGATCCTGTGGAATTTGCCGCACGCCACGCCGGACGTCGCCATGCTCAAGCCCGGCACGCTGGACGATCTGAACTGGGCCGTGCCGATCGGCAATATCTGGACCCAGAGCAAGGTGGCCTGGGTGGCCATCGACGCCAAGCAGCCCAATTTCGAAGGTCAGCCGCCCTCGCGCCAGCCGCTGCTGGAGGCCTGGGCGCGCTATATGGGGCTGCCGCCAAACCCGGGGGGCACCTCGCCGATTTAAGGCTTCGAGCCTAGCGCGGCTGAGGTGCTTCCTGTTAGGCAAGGCCAGGAAATTTGCGGCGCGATCGGGCGCCGGGACGGGGGAAAGCAGATCATGTCGGATATCGAGGATATCGCCGCCATCAAGGCGCAGGAAGCGGCGCTGGTGTTTGACCGCTTCGACGACGAAACGGCGTTCGAAGTAGGATCGCGGCTCAAGCGGCTGGGCCAGGCGGCGGGAAAGTCGATGGCAATCGACGTGCGGTTCTGGGACCGCCAGGTGTTCTTTTTCGGCATGGGTACCACGGCCGACAACCTCGAGTGGATCCGCAGAAAAGCCAATATCGTCAAGCGCTTCCACATGTCGAGCTATCGCTTCTCCATGGAGCTGGCGCGCTCGGGCAAGACCATGGCCGACCGCCTGCTCCATGCCTCCGACTACGCCTTGGCGGGCGGCGGGGTACCCATAACCATTGCCAATGTGGGGGTTGTGGGCGCGGTGGTGGTATCGGGCCTGCCGCAGCGGCTGGACCATGGCTTTGCGGTGCAGGCTCTGGCCGAGCAACTGGGCATCGACCCGGCGCCGCTGGCGCTCAAGGATCTTTAATCACATGAAACTCAATTACTATCTGCTCGACGTCTTCACCAACCGCAAGCTGGCGGGCAACCCATTGGCGGTGGTGCTTAAAGCCGATGGGCTGACCGATTCGCGGATGCAGGCGATTGCGGCGGAATTCAACTTGTCGGAAACGGTGTTCGTGCGCTCGCCGCAGGATGAGAAGCTCAATGCGGCGCTGCGGATTTTTACCCCCAAGGTGGAGTTGCCCTTTGCCGGCCACCCCACCGTCGGCGCGGCGGTACTGCTGGGATTGCTCAACAATCTCAGTGCTGTACGGATGGAGTTGCATGTCGGCCTCGTCACCGCGGTGATGGACAAGGTGGACAAAAAACGCGGCACGTCGCGATTCGCTTTGCCGGTTTTGCCCAAGGAAATCGGGGCGGCGCCGACGGCGGACAAGATTGCGTCTACTTTGGGGATCGCGCCAGAAGAGATCGGGTGCGGACCCTATCAGCCGGCATACTTCTCGGCCGGAACGCCGTTCTATCTGGTACCGGTGCGCGGCAGCGATGTGTTGCGCAAGATCAAGCTGGAGCGGCGCGGGTGGTCCGAAGTCTATCCCGAAGGCCGGCACTCGGTGTATGTGTATACGATGACGCCGGAAGAAAAAGAGAACGACATCGCTGCCCGCATGTTCGCGCCAGGACTTGGCCTGGGAGAAGATGCGGCCACCGGATCAGCAGCGGCAGCGCTGATCGGCAAGTTGGCCGAGCATTATGACGACGGGTTGCATCAGATCAAGTTGCGCCAGGGCGTGGAAATGGGGCGGCCGAGCCAGATTTCCTTGCAGTTCAAGAAAGAAAACGGCGTGCTCAAGCATGCCGGCATTGGCGGCATGGCGATAATCGTGGCCGAAGGAGTGCTGGACCTATCCGAATAGGCCGTGCCAGTATGTTGAGGTTGGTGGCACCTGTGTTGAACATATGTTTCAGATTGCGCTGATCCTGCATTTGGCGGCCCTGGTGGCCGGTGGTTCGAACTCGGTGGTGATGCCGATCGTCGAAGGACGACTGCCCGGCGCCAGCCAGGCCGAGCGGCAAGCCCTGTTCGCGCTGGCCAACACGCTCTCGAAAGTGGGCAAGGTGGCCATGGTGATTCTGCTGGTCACCGGTCCGGTGATGGTGTGGGCCAGATATGGCGGGCTGGCCGATCTCAGCGTCTGGTTCTGGATCAAGATGGCGCTGATCGTGGTGATGCTGTTCGGCATCATTGCGGGCGGCATCGCCTTCAAGCGCTATCAGAGCGGGGACGCGGGCGGGCTGGCCCGGGCCGGCATGTTCGGCAAGGTGACCGGGGTTGCCGCCATCGGGGTGGTGGTGGCGGCGGTGCTGGCCTTCAACTAAGGATTGGGGGCCGGCACGGGTTGCGCCGGCCAGCGAAATCGGCCATTGTGGCTGCCGCACACGCACAGGATTGTCATGATGCAGCGCCAGCGCGCCATCGCGATCGCAGCCCAGCAGAAGGCCCAAGCCGCATGGCTTGCGACCGCGCTCGGCCTGTTGCTGCTGCCTGCGCTGCTTCTCCTTCTTATCAGCCCCTGATCACCGACAGCTCGGCACGCGAGCGGGTCGTCAGGGGATTGCAATCGACACCCAAGTGATTGTTGGGCCAGGACGCTGCGGCGCCGCCCGCTTGATAGGATGACTGCCATGAGCACCCAGACCAATACCGACCGCGTCGTGATTTTCGACACCACGCTGCGCGACGGCGAGCAATCGCCCGGCGCCACCATGACGCTGGAAGAAAAACTGCAGGTGGCCGAAGCGCTCGACGACATGGGCGTGGACATCATCGAAGCAGGCTTCCCCATCGCCTCGAACGGCGATTTCGAGGCGGTGAGCGCGGTGGCCAAGCGCGCCAAGAACGCGGTGATCGCCGGGCTGGCCCGCGCCATTCCCGCCGATATCGAGCGGGCGGCCCAGGCCGTGCGCCACGCCCCGCGCGGCCGCATCCACACCTTCGTGTCCACCTCGCCCATCCATCTGGCCCACCAGATGCGCAAGACGCAGGACGAAGTGCTCGAAATCATCACCAAGACGGTGGGGCTGGCGCGCAATCTGATCGACGACGTGGAATGGTCGGCCATGGATGCCACCCGCACGCCGCTGGACTTTCTGGCCCGCTGCGTGGAAGCGGCGATCAAGGCCGGCGCCACCACCATCAACCTGCCCGACACGGTGGGCTATGCGGTGCCCGAGGAACACTACCACCTGTTCAAGACCATGCGCGAAACGGTGCCCGGCGCAGATGCCGTGGTGTTTTCGGCCCATTGCCACAACGATCTGGGCATGGCGGTGGCCAATTCGCTGGCCGCCGTGCGCGGCGGCGCCCGGCAGATCGAATGCACCATCAACGGGTTGGGCGAGCGCGCCGGCAATGCGGCGCTCGAAGAAGTGGTGATGGCGCTGCGCACCCGCGCCGATGCCATGCCGTTTCACACCAATATCGAAACCACCCACCTGGCGCGGGCCTCGCGCATCGTGGCGGCGGCGGCCAATTTTCCGGTGCAATACAACAAGGCCATCGTGGGCAAGAACGCCTTTGCCCATGAGAGCGGCATTCACCAGGACGGCATGCTGAAAAATGCCGAAACCTACGAGATCATGACGCCCGCCAGCGTGGGCATCAAGGAAACCACCCTGGTGATGGGCAAGCATTCGGGCCGCGCCGCCTTCAAGGACAAGCTGCGCGAACTGGGCTACGAGCTGGGCGACAATGCCTTCCAGGAAGCCTTCCAGCGCTTCAAGGATCTGGCCGACCGCAAGAAGCACGTCTACGACGCCGATATCGTGGCGCTGGTGGACGATGAAACCGGCTCGGTGGGCGACCGCATCAAGCTGGTGGATCTCGAAGTGGTGTCCAAGACCGGCGGCGTGCATCGCTGCGCGCTGACCCTGGCGGTGGACGGCGCAGAAACCTCGGTGACGGTGGACGGCACCGGCTCGGTGGATGCGATCTTCACCGCCATCAAGCGCGCCGTGGGGCAGGAGCCCCATCTGGTGCTCTATGCGGTGGATGGGGTGACCGGGGGCACCGATGCCCAGGCCAGCGCCCATGTGCGGCTCGAACACAATGGCCGCATCGTTTCAGGCAATGCCGCCGAACCCGACACCCTGGTGGCCTCGGCCCGTGCCTATCTCAATGCCTATAATCGCCTGCTGATCGAACGCGGGGCGGCGGCCCAAGGCGCGATGGCGGGGTAGACTGGGGGCGGCCCCGCACGGTGGTGCGGGGCTGTTTTGTTTTGGGGGGGAGAAATGGGTAGCCGCTGAACACTGCCGTCGAACCAGTAGGGACTTATGAGGCACCATACTTTGGAACGGAAAACTCCGGAGGCACAGCGAGAAATCCCCGCAAGCATCAAGCGACGGGTTAGGAAGGATTGTTATTTTGGCTGCATTTTCTGCGGGCTGCCGGTCTTCGAGTACGAACATATCGATGACTGGGCTTTAGTTAAAAAGCACTTGGCCGAAAATATAGCTCTGCTGTGCCCTACTCATCACTCAGCAAAATCGACCGGGAAGATTGGCCGTGAACGAGTGCGCCTGCAACGCAGCAGTCCGTTCAATAAGGGGCGGCACACCACGTCGGGTTATAGGGTCGAAGGCGACAGGCGATTTGCAGTAAAATTCGGTGACATGCACGCTGCCGGAGATTTGTCAGCAGATGGCAGTCCGTATCACATCCTGTACGTTAACGGCACTAGCATGGTAAGTGTTCGTGACGTAGGTGGTTGGATTAGTCCTTCGTTCACTGTGACAGATCGCGCTGGAAGAATTCTACTTAGCGTCGAGGACGGAGAAATTCGGGTATCAACAGTAGTATGGGACTATACATATATTGGATCACGTATAACGATACGTGGTGCTTTAAGAAATATTATGTTGGAATTAGATTTTTCTAGCGAATTCATCCACATAATACGAGGTCAGTTTTTCGATTGTTGCGGAGACGGCTTCGATGTGGCGTATGGACGGACTGATGCGTATATGGATGGCGACATCAAGGCGCATTTGCAGGGTGACGGCACGGTTGGATGGGGGGTTGGAGCTTTAGCTATAGTCAACAAAAAGAGGTATCCGAATTTCAATGGTAAGTTAGGGTTCGCTATCCTTTTCTAATTTGTAAGATTGTGATGATTATGTGACGGTATCAGGCGCGCTGTATACTGAAGATATATATTAGAACGGGATGTCGTCATCCATGCCGCCAAGCCCGGAGCCTTGTGTGAAAGTTGAAAGGCCTTTTTGCTCGAAAGGGCGAGGTGGCGAAAGCTTCATTTTTTCAGTGGTCAACGCTAGCGCGGCCCTACTTTGATCATCAAGATCTTTGGCCTCGCCCACGATCTGGATGACATTTAAGACCAAACGGTTGGATATCTCATAGGAAGCCCACAGCGCCCCGGGAACCGTTGCAACTGAGATTACGAGTCGCGTCAGTGCCAATAGGGTCAGCCTCTGTTTGTCCAACTCCCTCTCAAATTCATTTATTCGCTCCAGTAGCGCGTCTCGCTTGACATCAGACATCTGCGAGTTTTCCACGCATTGCCTCAAGGCTCGCACATAATCCCGGATTTTTTCTTTGGATTGCTGTGGAATTGTCACTGATTCTTTTTGATTGCGTAAGCTATTTTCGATCGCGAGCTGAGTTATAAAATGATCAATGTCAGCTTGGAACTGTCTATAGTCTATATCGCCAAATTTATCTACAAGAGGCACATGCCACGAGGATATCTCGTCGATTCCATAGCGTTTTGCCGCGCTAACGACGACATTAACGAAAGAGTGTCGTAGATCTTGAATTTCTCTCCAACTGTCCTGATCAGTCGTGTCGATGCCTCTAATTAGATGTGTCAGCCTTGATTGTGCGGAACTGACAAACATGGAGAATGCGCGCCTACCATCTTCATGCGGCAGTTCGTCAAGTTCGTCCTGAGTAATAAAGTCATAAAGAGCCATGAGTCGGCGTCTCCCTTAGCTGGTGGATGAGAATCCTCAGCCATGTCCTGAAATGCAAGGCCGCAGTGAAGCATGCATTTTTCGCAAGTGCGAGAGTCGCTACCGTGGCTGCCACCTCTTCTAAGTTGCTCTATGCCCCTCATCCGGCGCGGGCGCGCCACCTTCTCCCGCAAGGGGAGAAGGGGTGACCTCGGGCAGTTGCCGCTTAGGCGCTTGGGGCTGGGCGAGGTGGCTAGGCCGAGCCTCGCTTTTCCTCGCCCCGTGAGGGGAGAGGGTGCCCGTAGGGCGGGTGAGGGGTGGGGCCCAGCACACCGAAAGTTCGGAGACGCCGCATCTGCCCTGAAGGGCAGCTTCTCCCCTTGCGGGGAGAAGAAAGGGGGCGACGCGGCGACGGAGCGTCCGATCTGGACCGGTGCGCCAGGGACGATGCCGAACACGATGACCATCAGTGCTTGATCGATCGGGCTGCCCGAGGTGGCGGACCCCACGTCAGGGACGGCCAGGCGGCTGTGGAGTTCACGCGTGGGGCTCACCCCTCCCCAGCCCTCCCCGTAAAGGGGAGGGTGGCCGACTGCGGGACTTGTGGGGTGGCGCACCGCTTTTCCTCGCCCCGTGAGGGGAGAGGGTGCCCGTAGGGCGGGTGAGGGGCGGGGCCCAGCACACCGAAAGTTCGGAGACCCCTCATCTGCCCTGAAGGGCATCTTCTCCCCTCGAGGGGAGAAGAAAGGGGCCGCGCCCCCTCATCCGGCGCTGGCGCGCCACCTTCTCCCGCAAGGGGAGAAGGGGTGACCTCGGGCAGTTGCCGCTGAGGCGCGTGGGGCTGGTTGAGGTGCCTGGGCTGAGCCTCGTTTTTCCTCGCCCCGTGAGGGGAGAGGGTGCCCGTAGGGCGGGTGAGGGGTGGGGCCCAGCACGCCGAGAGTTCAGAGACCCCGCATCTGCCCTAAAGGGCATCTTCTCCCCTTGAGGGGAGAAGAAAGGGGGCGACGCGGCGACGGCGCGTCCGATCTAGACCGGCGCGCCAGGGACGATGCCGGACACGATAACATCAGTGCTTGATCGATCGGGCTGCCCGAGGTGGCGGACCCTACGTCAGGGACGGCCAGGCGGCTCTGGAGCTCGCGCGTGGGGAGCACCCCTCCCCAGCCCTCCCCGTCAAGGGGAGGGTGGACGACTGCGGGGCCGGTGGGCGGGGGCGCAGCGGTTTTGGCTCGGCCCGTGAGGGGAGGCTGGGCGGCTGCGGGATCGGCTGGCGATGGTGCAGCGGTTTTTCGCGTCCCGTGCGGGGCGAGGGGATGCGTCAGGCGATCAGCGCGACACTCAGCGCCAGGATCAGAGCCCAGGGGGCCGTGGCGGCCAGAACCCAGATGATGACGGTATCGAAGCGCTGCATGGCTGAACCTCCCCAGTTCGCTCAAGCAACGAGTGTGGCGCAAGATGGTTTCAAAATGCTCTAAAATGAGGCAGTCGGCAGGCGGGGGCGCGCGCCGCCGCGAGCGCCAGGGGCAGGGCGCAGCGCTGACGCGCGTGGGGCCCGAGCATGATGGCGGGCGCGGCGGGCGCCAGCGGGCAAAACTTCGTGAGAGCCCAAACCGTTGGGCCGCAGATATCGTAATGTGAACAGGACGGTGGCCCGGACCCGGTGCCACGCAAAGTGTTTCAGGAGGATAGCCGACGATGACTTGGCACATGCAACGGGCCGGGCTTTTGGCCCTGGGCCTCTCCCTCACCCCGCTGCTGGGCGGCCTGGCCCAGGCCCAGGAGAGCGCCACCGCGATCTTTGCGGGCGGATGCTTTTGGTGCGTGGAGAGCGATTTCGACCACGTGCCGGGCGTGACCGACACCCAATCGGGCTATATCGGGGGCACGGCGGACACCGCCACCTATCGCCAGGTGGGCCATGTGGAGCAGGACCACCACGAGGCGGTGAAGATCACCTACGATCCCGCCGTCACCGATTACGACAAGCTGCTGGTGGCCTTCTGGCACAGCGTGGACCCGCTCGATCCCAACGGGCAGTTCTGCGACAAGGGCTCGAGCTATCGCACCGCGATCTTTACCCAAACGCCCGAGGAAACCGCAGCCGCCGAGGCGAGCAAGACGGCGGTGGAAGCGGAACTGGGCCAACCGGTGGCCACGCAGATCATCGAGGGGAAGGAATTCTACCCCGCCGAGGATTATCACCAGAACTACTACCAGACCAATTCCGTGCAGTATCAATACTACCGCTTCGGCTGCGGGCGCGATGCGCGGGTGGAGCAGGTGTGGGGCGAGAAGGCCTATCTGGGCGTCGAGAAGTAGGATCGGGGCCGCCCTTGCCAAAGGCGCAGGGGCGGCCTTGAGGCTTAGTGCGCCGGGGTGCGGCGCAGGATGTTGATGTCGAGCTTGTTGTAGGGGATCTCGATACCGTTCTGGTCGAAGCGGGTTTTGACCTTTTCCATGAAATCGATCTTGGTGCTCCACCAATTGGGGCCGTTGACCCAGACGCGCATGGCCATCTCCACGCTCGATTCGCCCAGGTTGGACACGAATACCGAAGGCGCCGGCTCGGCCAGCACGCGCTCGTCCTTGGCGATCTCGAGCATCACGGCCCGGGCCTTGGCGATGTCGGCGGTATAGGCGATGCCCACCTTGATCTCGACCATGCGCGTGGTCTCGCGGGTGAAATTGGTGATGCGCGCATCCCAGAGCTTGGAATTGGGCACGTAGATATAGATGCCGTCAAAGGTGCGCATGCGCGTGCCGAACAGGCCGATCTCCACCACCGTGCCGGCAATGCCCTCGGCATCGATATATTCCCCCGCATTGAAGGGGCGCAGCCAGATCAGCATCACGCCCGCCGCGATGTTGGAGAGCGTGCCCTGCAGGGCCAGCGCAATGGCCAGGCCCGCCGCGCCCAAAACGGCCAGGATCGAAGCGGTCTGCACGCCGAACTGGCCCAGAACGGCAATGAAGGTGACGATCAGCACCCCATAGCGCACCAGCTGGGACACCAGCGGGGTGATGGTGTTGTCGATGCGGCGGGTGCGCGGCAGCAGCGTTGCCACGTGGTTGGACAGGAACTTGGACAGCCACCAGCCCACCCACAGGATCAAGAAGGCACTGGCTACCGAGACGGTGTTGGAGATCAGCCACTCGGTGGAGACGGTCAAGACCTGCGCATATTCCATGAAATGCAAAATCCCTGCTGTTGCAAATGTGAAGGTGCGGCGACCGGGCCGCGCTATGGGGGGCTGGCTCTAGGAGCCAAATTCGGCAAACTCATGCCCCCATCTTGGTTTCCGGATTGGGCGTCGTCGGATCGGGGGCGACGGTCACCTGGCCCTTGCCCTCGCTGTCATGGCTGAGCGCCCGATCCAGCCCGAGCTTGGCATCTTCGGTCAGAGCATAAAGCGCGGGCAGGTAATTGGGGGTTGCGACCCATGCGCGCAACTGGATGTTGACCGTGGTGCCGGCAAAGCCGGCCACCACCACCAGCGGCTCGGGATCGGGCAGCACGCGCTTGTCGGCGCGCGCAATGGCCAGCAGCAGGCGCCGGGCCGCCGCAATCGACATGGTCTCGGGAATGGTGACGTTGACGTCGATGCGCCGCTGCGGCTCGCGGCTGTGATTGGTGATGGCCGAGGCCCAGAGCTTCTGGTTGGGCGTGAAGACATACAGCCCCGAGGAGGAGCGCAGGCGGGTGCCGAACAGCCCGATTTCCACCACCACGCCGGCCACGCCATCGCCCTGCACATATTCCCCGATGGCAACCGGCCGGAGCCAGAGCAGCATGATGCCTGCCGCAATGTTGGCCAAAGTGTTTTGCAGCGCCAGTGCAATGGCCAGGCCCATGGCACCCAGCACGGCCAGAATGGAGGCGCTGGAAACGCCCAGGAACCCCAGCGCGGTGACCACGGCCACGATGATGATGCCGTAATGGGCGGCCTGGGCGAGCAGGGGGCCGAAATTGCGATCGATGCCCTGGGCGCGCGGCAGCAGCGCGCGGATCGAATTGGCCGCCAGCTGCGACAAGAACCAGCCCAGGGCCAGGATGATGATGGCGGTGAGAAATTCGGGAGCATTGGCCAGGAGCCAATTGGCAGGGGCCCAGAAGGCTTGGGAAAAATCCATGGATGGAGATCGATGCTGGCCGGACGAAGAGGCCGCCATCCTAACAAAGACCAAGCGTGAGGAAAGTGCGCATAGGCACTGGACAGGCCCAAAAGCCTTTGTTAGATAGGCGCCACTTCAGGAGACGGGCGCGTAGCTCAGCTGGTAGAGCAGCTGACTCTTAATCAGCGGGTCCACGGTTCGAGTCCGTGCGCGCCCACCAATCCTTCTCACCGACGGATTGGAAGACCTGAAGTAAAGTAATGGGGCGCCTCGGGCGCCCTTTTCTTTTGCCGCAAACCTTGTCCCCCAAATGCCACTAATATCGGTTGTGGTTGCCGCCAATGAACCATGCCAGGCGCGAGAGGTGGGGTCTTGCCCAAGGTTGGTGTGGCACAGTTTGCGCGAACTCCCGAGAGTCTTGTGCGTTTGGGTAGGACCCAAGCACAGGAGACGATCATGTCGGATACGCAAACCACCCGCGGCCGTAACCAGGACCGCGCCCGCGTTGCGGCAGGCCAGGAGCACGAAGTGCGCTACGAGGCCAAAAAGACCGGCGCCAGCTCGGCCGAGGTCAAGGATGCCGTGAAGACCGAAGGCAATAGCCGCGCCAAGGTGGAAAAAAGCTCGGCTGAGCCGGTTCACTGCGCCGATGGCTAACGGCGTGCGGATTGACCTCACGCCACGGGATATTCAACAATTTCAGGCCAGTAGCAGTCGCCGGCATCGGTCTTAGAGTTAGCTTGTGCGCGCCACTTACAACAATGGGGTGGACACGAATGGCAACTATGCGCCATGGCACTAGCTTAAGATATTAGTTGGCGCCTGCTCTGCGATGTCTAACTCGAAACCTGACGAAAGCCGCGCCTTACTAGCGCTCACCCTAATCGTTGGAGGTGCTGTCCTTGCATCATTTTTCGGGTTTCTTGAGCAGGCCCAGGTCCCGCCCGCTGCCCCACCAGCGCAAGCTTTAGGTGGATCCGATACTTATAGTTGGTGGCAGGATACAGGCCCACAATGGGTGATAGCCACGCTAAGCCTCATAAGCGTTGGCGTTAGTGGGTGGGGCATAGTGATGCTCCGTGACACTTTGCGAGCCACTCGTGAGGCGAACCAAATCAGTCGCGATATTGGCCGTGCACAGATTCGTGCTTATGTTGAGATAAATAAAGTCGTTATAAGCTTTGAGAAGGCCGTTGCCCATTTCAATATTTATAGGCCGAACGTAATCTTAGAAGTAGCAAATCATGGAAGCTCTCCTGCCCTAGACTTTCGTTGGTGCGCGGAAATCTCGTATGGTTACATCGGAACGCTAGGCAGCAAAATTGGGCCGTCAATGCCGTCGCCCGGTCAGGGCAGGGACGTTTCTGCAAACGGGGCTGCGGTGAAATTGGAGGTGGCTATAACCGATGATCTGAACGGTCAGGCGGCGGCGGCTCTTTTCGCAGAGAAAATGCGGGTATTTGTAACGATTAGGACTATATTCATAGATGTTTTTGAAGACGAAGTTAAACGTAATTCATATTTCGCCGGCGATGTGAAGCGAATTGAGCCAACTCGGTTCAGTTGCGAGCTTGCGCCTTCTCCTAAAGATGAGATGTCTGCCTTTTCTCACGGCAGACATCTTGAGCAAATCGCTAAAGAGCAGAGCGACATGGACGATGCAATGTCAGCGCTCGTGAAATCGTCGGAAGAATTGATTAAAATAGATCGCAAACTAAGCAGGGGTGACCTCGGTCCCGATTAACGCGACCTCTGTTCCTGGCTTCGAAGTGTTTAGAGGAATGCCCACACTTCGGCCCTTCATCTAACTTTATTTCATCGGCTGAGCGCTTTTTTTCGTCGCAGGCTCAGGTGGAGGTCTCGACGTTGCGGGCGGCCTGCTCGTAGATACCTGAAAGGGTGCGCAGGACGCTGGCGAGCTGTTCGAGGTCCAATTCCTTGTCCGAGAACATGGTGAGGGACCGGATGAGGTATTTCTGGCGCACCTCCTGGTAGTTCTTGACGATGGTGCTGCCCGAGGCGGTGTTGGAAAAGAACGTTTCCTTGCCATCCTTGCGGCTTTCCACCAGTTCGGCCTTGGCGAGTTTCTTGAGCGCGTAAGAGACCAGGTGGGTATCTTCCACCTTGAGGCCAAAGCAGATGTCGGCAATGCGCTTGGGCCGGCCGTTATATTCGATCATGTGCAAGACCAGCAGTTCGAGCGGCGAATAGCCCTTCATGCCGGCGGCCGCGCCGCAGCGCACCACCCATTGCTCGAACGCATTCTTGGACACGATCAGACCCAGCTCGAACTGGGTCATCTTGGCCCCGTATTCGGCCAGGAGTTTCTTGGTTTCGTCCTCGGAGGCGGTTCGCACCATTTTCTCCTGGTAATTCATGACTTGGGTTCTAACGCCTGTGTCGACTGCGACTTTCGTCGGGGGGTGTAAAGGGATTTGCCGGGACGCGCAACAAGTAGGCACTCTGCCCGCATGTTACGCACAAATTGTCGGCGATTTGCCGTTGAAGTCACGTCAAAATGATGACAGCCTGTTGCCTGCATGAGGGTTTACCCGCAGGACGAACAGGGGACGTACCGGAATGACTTTTTCGCCTAATCAGGATGGCTTGCGCGCGCTGGCTCGCACCGAAGGGCTCGATGCCGTGATTGCCATGAGCCCTGAGAACTTCACCTATGCCTCGGGCGCCTATGTGCTCACGGTGTCGGCCATCCGCCCGCGCCAGGCCTATGCGGTGTTGCCCGCGGCCAAGGACGCGTTCATCGTGGTGTGCAAGATCGAGGAAGGCCTGACCCGCTCCGAAAGCTGGATCAAGGACATCCGCACCTATATCGAATTTGCCGAGAACCCGATCGACAGCCTGGTGGCCAACCTCAAGGCGGAGGGGCTCGATAGCGGCACCATCGGCATCGATCTCGATTACCTGCCGGTGAGCTCCTATCAGCGGCTGAGCGAGGCGCTGCCCAAGGTCAAGTTCGTCAACACCACCGAGACGGTCTCCAAGATCCGCGCGATCAAGAGCCCGAGCGAAGTGGAGATCTTGGAAACCACCACCAAGCAGACCCATCGCGCCATTCTGGACGCCATGGCCGCCTCGCAGCTGGGCGAGACCGAGCGGCAGATGGCCGACCGCATCGCCAACAACATCATCAATTACGGGGCCGACGGCACGCTGTTCATGTGCTTTGCCAGCGGCAAGCGCTCGCTGGACCCCCACATGATCGCCGATCCCAACACCGTGCCGGCGCCCGGCGACATCATCCGTTTCGACGTGGGCGGCACCTATGGCCCGTTCGCGAGCGATTTTGCCCGCACCTATTCGGCCGGCAGCCCGACCAACAGCCAGAAGGAAATCTACGCGGCCCTGGTCAAGAGCCAGACCGCGACCATCGAGGCGGTGCGCCCCGGCATCACGGCCGAGGACCTGTTCTTCCTGTGCAAGGAAGAGTTCGCCAAGTTCGGCATCCCCTTCCACATGCCCCATATCGGGCATAGCTTCGGCATCGAGCTGCACGAAAACCCGATGCTGCGGCCGGGCGACAAGACCAAGCTGATGCCCGGCATGGTGATCAATATCGAACCGGGCACCAAGGAGGGCGGCTCGATGTATCACACCGAGGACCTGCTGGTGGTGACCGAGGACGGCTACCGGCTCCTGACCCTGGGAATCGCTCCAACCGAGCTTCCCGTGATCGGGCAGGATCTCAAGATCGGCTGAATTTCCAGGGGGTCGCGGCGGTAAACGCCGCGGCCCTTTCGCTTCAACGACAAGACAAGGCGCTCAGGAGAGACCACGATGCTCAAGACTCCCCGACTGATGAAGCTGGCCGCGTTGATGCTGGCCGGCCTGGTGCTGGCCCCCATGGCGGCCCATGCCCAGACCTTCCGGCTGGCCCACCACCATGCCGTGGGCGGCACCGCCGACGTGGCCGCCAACAAATTCGCCGAGCTGGTGAAGGAAAAGACCGATGGCCGCGTGACCATCCGCGTGTTCCCCGGCGCCCAGCTGGGCCAGGAACGCGAAGCCTATGACCTGGTCAACCAGGGGGCCATCGACATCTCGATCACGTCCAGCTCGATCCTGGACAAGGTCTATCCCCCGATGTCGATCACCTCGCTGCCCTTCGTGTTCGACGGCTGGGATCACGCCAATGCCGCCTTCGAGGGCGAATTCGGCGATACGCTGACGGCGGCCGTGCGCGAGGCTTCGGACACCGAGATCCTCTCTTATATCGGCATCGGTTTCCGCGACCTGATGTTCACCGGCGAGCCGCGCACCTCGATCGCGCAGATGGCCGGGGTCAAGATGCGTTCGCCCGAGAATTTCGTCTTCATCCGCATGTTCGAGCTGATGGGCGCGCGCCCCACCCCGGTGACCTGGGGCGAGGTCTATACCGCCATGCAGACCGGCGTGGCCGAGGGCTTCGACACCCCCGCCGGGGTGGCCCTGGACATGAAGTTCCAGGAAGTGACCCAGTCGCTGGTCAAGACCGGCCACATGTTCGGCATCATGGTGTTCGCCATGAACGAGAACAAGTTCAACACGCTCTCGGACCAAGACAAGGCCGCGCTGCGTGAAGCGGCCTGGGAGACCCGCGATTTCCTCGACGAAACCGTGACCAAGCCGGCCGAAAACAGCGCCTATGGCACGCTCGAGGCCGCCGGCATCACCGTGGTGGAGCCCGACGACAAGGAAGAGTGGCGCACCGCGATGCAGCCCCTGATCGACGAGATCAAGGCCCGCAATGACGGCTCGACCGAGCTGCTCGACCTGCTGGCCTCGACGCGATGAGCTCGGACGTCCACACCGACGCTGGACCGGCACCGGACAGCCGCGACGTGCGGCTGCTCCTGCTGGTGGGGTCCCTGTTCGTGGCCGCGATCGTGCTCATCACCTTTTGCCAGGTGGTGCTGCGGTTCGGCTTCAACAATCCCCAGACCTGGGCGGAGGAGGTGGCCCGCTACCTCTTCGTGTGGATCGTGTTCCTGGGCTCGGCTATCGCGTTTTCCCGCGATAGCCACATCCGGCTCGATGCCATCGTCAACCTGATGCCCAACGGGCCCAGGCGCGTGGTGGACCTGCTGCGGCGCCTGGTCGAGGCGGGGGCGGTGGGGGTGCTGCTCTATACCGGGATCGTGGTGGCCTACCAGAACCGCAACTCGGTGTTCTACACCATGCCGCACGTGCCCCAGGTGCTGTTCTACCTGGCCGTGCCGGTGGGATCGGCCCTGATGCTGTTCTATATCGTGCGCAACCTGGTCAAGCGCCCGCCGGCCTGAGCGGCAAGACGCGACGGCGGCGCTGGGGGCGCCGCCGCACCTTCTCCAAATCCATGCGAGGCGCTCAATGGAACTGGCCGTTCTGCTCATTTCGTTCATCGTTTTTCTGCTCATGGGGGTGTCGGTCGCTGCCGCCATGGCCGCCTCGGCGGTGCTCTCGCTGCTCACCGGCAGCATGCCGCTCAACATTGCGGCCGAACGGGTTCTGAGCGGGATCAACTCCTATACGCTTCTGGCCGTGCCCTTCTTCATCTTTGCCGCCGTGATCATGAACCGGGGCGGGCTGACCGACCGGCTTCTGGGCGTGGCGCGCGGCTTCGTGGGACATTTCCCGGGCGGCACGGCGCAGGTGGACGTGCTGGCCAGCATATTTTTCGCCGGCATGTCGGGCTCGGCCACCGCCGACGCGGCGTCCCAGGGGCGCATCCTGATCCCGCACATGAAAAAACAGGGCTATGACGCCGGCTTTGCCGCCGGGGTCAACTCGGCCTCCGCCACCATCGGCGCCATCATTCCGCCCTCGATCACCATGGTGATCTATGGCTCGGTGACCAACATCTCGGTGGGCCAGCTGTTTCTGGCCGGCATCCTGCCCGGGCTGCTGGTGGGCTTGGGCATGATGGTGGTGGTGTGGTATCTCTCGGTCAAGCGCGGCTATCCGCGCGACACCTACATGCCCTGGCGCGACCGCTTCCGTCCCGTGCTGGAAGCGCTGCCGGCGCTGCTGGCGCCGGTGATCATCCTGGGCGGGATCTTTTCGGGCATGACCACGCCGACCGAGGCGGGCGTGATCGCATGTGCCTATGCGCTGTTCCTGGGCTTTTTCGTCTATCGCGAGATCAAGGTGAAGGACCTGATGCCGATCCTGGCGGAAACGGTGGAGGCCACGGCGGTGCCGGTGTTCATCATCGCGGCGGGTTCGATCTTCGGCTTTGCGCTGACCACGTCGGGCTTTGGTTTCATGGTGCAGGACGCGCTGTCGGCCGTCACCACCGATCCCCTGGTGTTCATGCTGATCGTGGTGGTGATCTTCATGCTGGTGGGCCTGTTCGTGGAGGGCACGGCGGCCATGCTGATCTTCGTGCCCATCTTCATGCCGCTGGTGGCCGCCTATGGCATCGACCCGCTGCAATTTGCCATCGTGGTGATCACCACCATCCTGATCGGCACCATCACGCCGCCGGTGGGGCTGCAATTGTTCATCGCCGCCGACATCGCCAAGCTCTCGGTGTTCAAGGTGGATGTGTGGCCCTTTGTGGGGATCATGCTGGTGGTGGTGCTGCTCATGGTGCTGTTTCCCCAGATCGTCACCATCCTGCCCGCCGTGCTGATGTAGCAGATAGGCCCGCCCTTAGCTGAAGGGCGGGCTTCACAGCGGCTCTGGCCGGTCCTATAAGGCCCAGCCTTCCCCTTGGAGTTTGCGCGGCATGTTCGGTATCGATCCCAGTTTTCTCACGGCCTTCCTGCAGGTGATCATGATCGATCTCGTGCTGGCGGGCGACAATGCCGTGGTGATCGGCCTGGCGGCCGCCGGCCTGCCCAAGGACCTGCGCGCCCGCGCCATTCTGATCGGCATTGCCGCGGCCACCGTGATGCGCATCGGCTTTGCGCTGATCACCACCCAGCTTCTGGCCGTGACCGGCCTGTTGCTCGCCGGCGGCGCGCTGCTGCTGTGGGTGTGCTGGAAGATGTATCAGGAGCTGCGCAACCCGCATCATGACGCGGAAGCGGCCGAGACGCTCTCCAATACCGACATCAACAAGGACGGCACAGTGGGCGGCGGCGCGCCCAAAAAGACGCTGCGCCAGGCCGTGACGCAGATCATCATTGCCGACGTGTCGATGTCGCTCGACAACGTTCTGGCCGTGGCCGGTGCCGCCCAGCACCACCCCGAAGTGCTGGTGTTCGGCCTGATCCTGTCGGTGGCGCTGATGGGCATTGCCGCCTCCTTCATCGCCCAGCTGCTCAACAAGCATCGCTGGATCGCCTGGGTCGGCCTGGTCATCATCCTCTATGTGGCGCTCAAGATGGTCTATGAAGGCGCCGACCAGCTGCTGGGCTATACGCTACCCCACATTCCCTTCGTCTATGACGGCCCGCACAGCGTGCCGCACGACATTCCGGCCCTGCCGGGCGATGCCGTGCCCGCCGCACCGGCCATGACGCCGACGGCCCCGGCCCAATAGGGGCTTGGTAACCAAGGCCCAAGGCTTGGCGGCCTTTGCCGCCGGGCCGTAGGGATTTGCACATCACTCCAGGTCTAGCGTTCGGGCTCGCTTGCAGACACGCAACGGGCCCGAATGCACATCATGACCCTGGCCGATACCCGATCCCAACCGCACCGCCCCCAGGCCCTGTCCGCAGAGGCGCTGGCCATGCAGCCGATTGCCGGAGAGCATTGGGACGAAACGATCGCGCAGTTCGACGGCGCGGTGCAAGAGCAGCTCTATCGCTTTGCCAAGGCGCGCTGGCCGGGCACCCAGCCCCAGGCCTGGCTGTTTGCCAACGACGGAGCGGTGGTGGGCGGGGTGCTGGTTTTGCTGCAACCGCTACCGCTGCGGCTGGGGCAGATCGCGGTGGTCAAATGGGGGCCGGTGCTGGCCGACGCTACCCGCCCCGATGCCCAGGCGCTCTACCAGGCCATGATCGAGGCGCTGGTGGGCGAATATGCCCGAAAGCGCGGCATGATGCTGTCGGTGCTGCCGCGCGCTGCGGTGACCCCGGTCAATACGCAGTTCGAGCATTTGCTGGCGCGCGGCTTCAAGGCAGGCTCGCAACTGCTGTTTCCCAACCGCTATCTGGTGCGGCTGGGACTGAGCGATGCGGACCAGCGCAAGAGCTTCGAGCAGAAATGGCGCTACCACCTCAACAAGGCCGACAAGGCCGGGCTGAGCTTTGCCCATGCCCCGGCGTCTGCACTGCCCGAGTTCACCCGGCTCTACCAAGCCATGACCGACCGCAAGAAATTTCCCGATCATTCGGCCTTCGATTCCATCGAGACGCTGATGACCACGCCGGTGGACGGGTTGCGGCCCCAATTGTTCTTCGTGCGCGAGGGCGAGGAGACGGTGGCGGGGGCCATAGTGTTTACCGCCGGGGACACCGCGGTCTATCTTTATGGGGCGACCAATGAGCGGGCTCTACCACTGCGCGCCGGCTATTTCCTCCATCGCCACATCATTTCCTGGCTGCGCGACAACACCGACGCGCAATGGTACGATCTGGGCGGCACGGACGGGTTTCAGGGCCTGCACCAGTTCAAGAAGGGCATGGTGGGCAGCGCGGGCGTAATTGCGCCGGTGCCGCCGGTGGCTAATTTTGCCGCGCGGCCGCTGCCCTTCCTGCTGGGCACGGGCGCCTTTGCGGCGCGCGATGCCCTGCACGGTGCACTGCGCTGGATCGACCGGCACCGGCCCGACCGGGCCAAGCCCGACCAGGAGCAGGGCGGGGCGCGGGGCATCGCCTCGTGACCAGCCTGGGGCGGCGCCTGGCGTCGCAATCGAGCGTGATCTTTGCCGCCCGGCTGTTCGGGGCCGGACTGATCTTTCTGGCCCAGGCCGGCATTGCGCGGCTGTGGGGCGCGGGCGCGCTGGGCCAATATCTGGTGCTGGTGGCGGCGGCGAACCTGTGTGCCGTGCTGCTGCCCCTGGGGTTCCAGACCATCGGGGTGTATTTTACCGCCGAGTATCGCGCGCGCCAGGACGGGCGCATGCTGCGGCGGTTCCTGCGCACCGGCTATGCCCACATCGCCGGCATGACGCTGGTGCTGCTGATGGCGGGTGGCTGGCTGACCGGGCATCTGGGCGGACCGGCGCAGATTCTGGCTCACCATTTCTGGCCCTATGCCCTGATGGCGCTGGCCACGACGCTGGTGTTTTTCAACGGTGCGGTGCTGGTGGGGCTCAAGCATCCGCTGGCGGGCTATTTTGCCGATGGCCTGTTTCGGCCTCTCGCGGTGGTGGGGGCGTTCCTGATCGCCGTGGCCTGGGCCGGGACCGACGGGTTCGCCACCATGATCTGGCTGGTGGCGCTGGCCTATGTGGCGATCGCTTTGGTGCAGACCGGCTATCTCTTGGCCAAGGTGGTGGTTCTGCCCGAAACCGTGGCGGCGCGGCCGGGCGAGGCGCGGCGCTGGTGGCGCTTTGCCGTGCCTTGGCTGATCGTGGGCATGGCAACCGATTTTTTCTTCGACATCGACCTGCTGCTGCTGGCCGGACATTTGAGCGCCCAGGAGCTGGCGGTGTTCGGGGTGTGCACGCGCGTGTTCTCGCTGGTGGCCTTCGGGGTGGCGGCAGTTTATGCGGTGGCCATGCCCGACATGTTCGAAAGCGAGGCCCTGGCCGATCGCGCTGGTTTTCACCGCAAGATCGGAGACGCCAATCTGGTGGCTTCGGGGCTGGCGGTGCTGCTGACCATCGGCGTGGTGCTGGGCGCGCCGCTGCTGCTGCGGGTCTTCGGGCCAGACTTTGCGCAAGGGGCCTGGCCGCTGGCGATTTTGTGCCTGGGGCTGGTGGTGCGCTCGGCCATGGGCCCGGCCGCCATGGTGCTTTCGGTGCATGACCGGCCCTATGCCAGCCTGCCCGCCGTGGCGCTGGGCCTGGCGACGCTGGTGGCCGCCAACTGGCTGCTGGTGCCCCTGCTGGGGCTGCTGGGGGCGGCGCTGGCCGCGCTCTTGGCCATGAGCCTGTGGGCGGTGGCGCTGTGGGCGATCGCCTGGCGGCGCGCGGGCGTGGACGTGTCGATCCTGCCGCGCCTGCGCGCCTGGCGGGCGCAGTGAAATGCAGGGCCGTGCGCCTTGCAGGGGCTGGAGGCGGAGGCTAGAAGTTTTGCCCAATACGCCTTGAGCCTGGAGGAGAATCCATGAGCAGCGACAAGATCTTTGCCCCATCGCCCCAAGCGGTGGCCCGCGCCCATGTGAACGCAGCCCAATATGAGGAGCGCTACGCGCGCTCGCTGTCCGATCCGGATGGCTTTTGGGGCGAGGAGGCCAAGCGGCTGGACTGGATAAAGCCGTTCACCAAGGTCAAGAACACCAGCTTTGCCTATCCCGACGTCTCGATCAAATGGTTCGAGGACGGGGTGCTCAACGTTGCGGCCAATTGCATCGACCGGCATCTGCCCCAGCGCGCCGAGCAGGTGGCGATCATCTGGGAGGGCGATGATCCGGCGGTATCGGAAACCATCACCTATCGGCAGCTTTATGACGAAGTGTGCCGCTTTGCCAACGTGCTCAAGGGCCTGGGGGTCAAGAAGGGCGATCGCGTCACCATCTATCTGCCCATGATCCCGGCGGCGGCCTATGCCATGCTGGCCTGCGCGCGGATCGGGGCGGTGCATTCGGTGGTGTTCGGGGGCTTTTCGCCCGACGCCCTGGCCGGGCGCATCAACGATTGCGACAGCCGGGTGGTGATCACTGCCGACGAGGGCCGGCGCGGCGGCAAGACGGTGCCGCTCAAGGCCAATGTGGACAAGGCCATGGCCAATACGCCGGGCGTGGAAAAGGTGCTGGTGGTGAAAAATACCGGCGCCGACATTGCCATGAAGGGCAGCCGCGACGTGTGGTGGCACGAGGCGGCGGCAGGCGTGGAGCCGTTCTGCGATCCCGAGCCGATGGGCGCGGAAGATCCCCTGTTCATCCTCTACACCTCGGGCTCGACCGGCAAGCCCAAGGGCGTGCTGCACACCACGGGCGGCTACCTGCTCTATGCGGCGCTGACCCATGAGACCGTGTTCGATTACCAGGATGGCGAGGTCTATTGGTGCACCGCCGACGTGGGCTGGGTGACCGGCCACAGCTATATCGTCTATGGCCCGCTGGCCAATGGCGCCAAGACGCTGATGTTTGAAGGTGTGCCGACCTGGCCCGATGCCAGCCGCTGCTGGCAGGTGGTGGACAAGCACAAGGTCAACATCTTTTACACCTCGCCCACGGCGCTGCGCGCGCTGATGGGGGCGGGCACGCAATGGGTGGAACAGGCCGACCTGTCCTCGCTGCGCATTCTGGGATCGGTGGGCGAGCCGATCAATCCCGAAGCTTGGCTATGGTATAACGAGCATGTGGGGCGCAATCGCTGCCAGATCGTGGATACCTGGTGGCAGACCGAGACCGGGGGCCACATGATTACCCCGCTGCCCGGCGCCATTCCCGCCAAGCCCGGCTCGGCCACCAAGCCGTTCTTCGGCGTGGCGCCGGTGGTGCTTTCGCCCGAGGGGCGGCTGCAGGAGCAGACCAAGGCCGAGGGCGTGTTGTGCATTGCCGACAGCTGGCCGGGCCAGGCGCGCACGCTCTACGGCGACCATGGCCGGTTCGTGGAGACCTATTTTTCCACCTATAAGGGCTATTATTTCACCGGCGATGGCTGCCGGCGCGACGCGGACGGCTATTACTGGATCACGGGCCGCGTCGACGACGTGCTCAACGTGTCCGGGCATCGGCTGGGTACGGCGGAAATCGAAAGCGCGCTGGTGGCGCACCCCAAGGTCTCCGAGGCCGCCGTGGTGGGCTATCCGCACGCCATCAAGGGGCAGGGGATCTACTGCTATGTGACGCTGATGGCGGGGGAGACGGGCGCCGACGAGCTCAAGACCGAATTGCGCAACTGGGTGCGGCGTGAGATCGGGCCGATTGCCAGCCCCGACCTGATCCAGTTCGCCCCCGGCCTGCCCAAGACGCGCTCGGGCAAGATCATGCGGCGCATTCTGCGCAAGGTAGCCGAAAACGACTTCGGTGCCTTGGGCGATACTTCGACGCTCGCCGATCCGGCGGTGGTGGACGAGCTGATCGCCAATCGGCAGAATATGTGAGACCAGCAAGGGGCCCGGCGCGGCCCCTTCTTCTTATCGGGGCCGCAATCGGGCTTTAGCTGTGGCCCAACCCGACCCTTTGAGCAAAGGCGCATTGCACGTGACCAGACCGCTTTTCAAGACCGCCCTCGTGGCGCTGACGGCCAGCCTGATGCTGGGCGCGCCCGCCTGGGCGGCAACGCTGGAAGAAATGGCCGGGCAGATGATCGTGGTGGGCTTTGCCGGCGACATCGCCGACGCCCCCTCGATCCGCGCGCTGCGCACCGAGATTGCGGCGGGGCGCCTGGGCGGGGTGATGTATCTGCGCACCAACGTCAAATCGCTGCCCGACGTGGCCGAGATGAACGCCCAGTTCCGTGCTGCCGACCCCGAACTGCCGCCCTTCATTACGCTGGACCAGGAAGGCGGCGCGGTGGAGCGCCTGACCGAGGCAGTGGGGTTCAAGGAAATTCCGCGCCCCGAAGTGCTGGCCAACCAAACCAGCCCGTCCGGCGCCGAGGCGGTGTACGAGGAAATGGCCAGGAGCGTGGCCGAGCTGGGCTTTACGGTCAATTTCGGCCCGGTGGTGGACCTCAAGCTCAACCCGGACAACCCCGTGATCGCCAAATATGGGCGGGCTTTTGCCGCCGATGTGGACACCGTGGTCGATTATGCCGAGGCCTTCATCACCGCGCACCACCGGGCGGGACTGTTGACCGCGCTCAAGCATTTTCCCGGGCACGGCTCGAGCGCCACCGACAGCCATGAGGGGTTCGTCGATATAACCCGCACCTGGCAGCCCGAGGAGCTGGACCCCTATCGCACGCTGATCGGGGAGGGCATGGCCGATTTCGTGATGATCGGGCACCTCTATCACGAGGACTATTCGGACGCCGATGCGCAGGTGCCCTCCAGCCTCTCGCCGCAATGGATCACCGGGGTGCTGCGCGAGCAGCTGGGCTTTGATGGCGTGGTGATCAGCGACGATCTGGAAATGGGCGCCATCCGCGAGCATTTCAGCCTGGAGGAGACCGTGGTGGACGCGGTGCGGGCGGGCATGGACGTGCTGCTGTTTTCCAACACCGCCGAACCGCGCCAGAGCCTGGGCCGGGAAATTCTCGACATCCTCGTAGCCGAGGGCGAACGGGACCCCCAGTTTGCCGCGCGCATTGCCCAGAGCTATGAGCGCATCGTGAAACTCAAGGGCACCATCGGGGGCTGAGCGGGGCTTGCCAGGGCTGGGGGAAGCGCGTAATTAGGTCAGTCATGCTGACTTAATGGTGCTTTGATGACTCTCGCCCTGGCCGTCGCCTTTTTCAGCGTCGCCATTCCGACCTTCTTTACGCCCGGACCCAACAATCTGATGCTGATGGCCTCGACGGCCCGGTTCGGCTTTGCGCCCACGCTGCCTCACATGGCGGGTATTTGCGTGGGCTTTCCCCTGATGGTGCTGGTGGTAGGCCTGGGGCTAGGTGAGGTGTTCACCCAATATCCCTGGCTCAAGACGGTGCTGAAATATGTCGCGGCGGCCAATTTCCTGTGGCTGGCCTGGACGCTGCTGGGCTTCAAGATTGGCGCGGTGGGCGGGCCGCAGCGGCCGCTGAAGTTTATCGAGGGGCTGGCGTTCCAGTGGGTCAACCCCAAGGCCTGGGCCATGTCGGTGTCGCTGATCGCGCTGCTGATCCCGCCCGGCCCGGACCGGGTGCCCATGCTGATGCTGCTGACGCTGGGATGTGCGGCGGTGGGGCCGTTTTCGAGCCTCACCTGGATGGTGTTCGGCCAGCAATTGCAGCTGTTTTTGCAGCGCACGGGGCTCGAGCGCTTCCTGGGCGCGATCCTGGCCGCGCTGATGGTTGTCGCGGTTGTGCTTTTCCTTCTGTAAAGGGGCGACTATAAGCGTAAAAAGGTGTCTGCCGCCTCATGCAGCGGATGTCTCGTCGCTTCGCTTCCCTTCGGCCCGATCGAAGGCGGGGCAGGAGCGTTCTGGCGCGAACCCGTCAACAGGCAGGGACCGATCGTTTGACTGAACAGACCCGCGAGGTGAGACGCGTCAGAGCGTTGTTCATTTCGGACGTGCATCTGGGGATGCGCGCCACCAAGGCGCGCCAACTGATCGAATTCCTCAAATGGCACGATGCCGAAATGATCTATCTGGTCGGCGACATCGTCGACGGCTGGCGCCTGGCCAAATCCTGGCACTGGCCGGCCGAATACGACGTTCTGGCGCAGGCCTTGCTCGACAAGGCGCTCAAGGGCACCCGCATCGTGGTGCTGCCGGGCAATCACGACGAATTCTTGCGCGAATATCTGGGCACCTATTTCGGTGAGGTCGAGTTCGTGGACCGCACCGTGCACACCACGGCGCAGGGCAAGACCTATCTGGTGATCCATGGCGACCAGTTCGACGTGGTGGTGCGGCACGCCAAATGGCTGGCCCATGTGGGCGACTGGGCCTACCGGGCGGCGCTGCGCATCAATATCGGCATCAACTGGATCCGTCGGCGGCTGGGCCAACCCTATTGGTCGCTGTCGGCCTGGGCCAAGAACAAAGTGAAGAACGCCGTTTCGGTGATTGGACGCTTCGAGGAAGCGCTGTCGCTGGAAGCCCGCCAGAATGGCGTGGACGGGGTGATCTGCGGCCACATCCACCATGCCGACATGCATGACCGGCTGGGCATTCACTACATCAATACCGGCGACTGGGTGGAAAGCTGCACCGCCGTGATCGAGGCGCAGAGCGGGGTGTTCGAGCTGATCCGCTGGACCGAAGCGCCCCCGGTGCCCCGCCGCCGCCGCTTGCGGCGCATTCCGGCGACGACGCGGGTTTAGGGCGAGGTTCCTCTCCGGCGCGGGGAGGCGTTTTCTTGGATGGGTTTGAGGATGACACTCGGCGCTTTGGCGCCGGGTGATTGCTGCTGGGTTGGTGGAGCCTCCCGCGCACGTTGGTGGGGGCCGCAGGGCTGGGAGCTTGGGCTCACCCCTCCCCGGCCCTCCCCGTGAAGGGGAGGGTGGCTGACTGCGGGGTTTGGGGCTCTCCAATGCGGTGCCACAAATCTTGCCGAGGCAACATCGTGCTGTGCTTGCAGTCAGGCCTCCCTCCCACTTCCAGGGGGAGGGATCGAGGGTGGGGGTTGGGGCTGCCCGCTGTGAGCTTGGGGCTCACCCCTCCCTGGCCCTCCCCGTGAAGGGGAGGGTGGCTGACTGCGGGGTTGGGGCTTTCCAATGCGGTGCCACAAATCTTGCCGAGGCAACATCGTGCTGTGCTTGCAGTCAGGCCTCCCTCCCACTTCCAGGGGGAGGGATCGAGGGTGGGGGTTGGGGCCGCGGGCTGGGAGCTTGGGGCTCACCCCTCCCCAGCCCTCCCCGTGAAGGGGAGGGTGGCTGACTGTGGGGTTTGGGGCTCTCCAATGCGGTGCCACATATCTTGCCGAGGCAATATCGTGCTGTGCTTGCAGTCAGGCCTCCCTCCCACTTCCAGGGGGAGGGATCGAGGGTGGGGGTTGGGGCCGCCCGCTGCGAGCTTGGGGCTCACCCCTCCCCGGCCCTCCCCGTGCAGGGGCGGGTGGCTGACCAAGGGATCGGGGCGTAGAAGACAGGCGGAAAAAGGAAAGGGCCCCGCGGTGGTGAACCGCGGGGCCCTTTGGTTTGGTTGGTGCGCTTAGCTCAGGCGGCCGCTGGCGTGGGCGATCATGGTGTAGACCTTGCCGCGTTCGGACAGCAGGTGCTGGCGCGTGTCGGCCTGGGGCTGGGGCCCGCTGGCGGCGCGCTTGAGCAGCTGTTCGAACTCGACCATGAAGGCCTGCGCCGTGCGGGCGAAATCGGGATCGCGCTGCAGCTTCTTGCGCACTTCGTCATAGGTGCCCTGGCCGGTGAGCGTGTAGATCCGGCGCGAGAACACGTTGGACTCACCACCCTGGTAGCGGGCCCAGGCATCGGCAAGGGCATTGCCGTCGATGGCGCGGGCAATGTCTTCCATCAGGCTGGCGAACTGGCCGGCCTGGCCGCTGGTTTTGGCCGAGGCGTTGCGCAGCACGTCGCGCAGCCAGCCGCCATCTTCGATGCGGGTCTGGGGCGCTATGGCCGCGGGCACCTGATCGACGGGCTGGGCGGGACGAGCCGCTTCGATCAGCTCGCCTTCGGGCTGGGCGGCCTGCATGGCCACGGGCGCTGCGGCCGGGGTGATCTGCGCGCGGATCTGGGGCACGCGCAGCTGCGGAGCCTGGCGCGGTTCGGCAGCCGGACGGGGCGCGGGCTTGGGGGCTTCGGCACGCACGGGCTCGGCCCGGGGCGCCTCGCGGCCGGCCTCGGCCTCTTCACGACGGCCCGACCCGCTGCGCGACCGGCGCGAGGCCAGATCGTTGGCGCTGGGAGCCGAGCGCACGATGTTGTTGAGCTCGTTGAGCGCCTCGATCTGCTCGGCAACGACACGGCGCATGGCCGCGGCGCTGGCGCGCGTTTCCTCGGGCAGTTCCATGACGCCGCGCTGCAGCTCGAGGCGCGTGGCTTCGAGCTCGCTGCCCATGTCCTTGGCCGTGCTGCGCATGGACTGGGCCACGTCGTTGAAGCGCGCCGTGGCTTCTTCGAGCGCACGCTGCATTTCGCCCAGCATTTCGGCCTGGGTGCGCTTGAGGCTTTCGCTGGCCTTCTGGCCTTCGGTGCCCGCCACGTCCGAGAAGGTGGAAATGCGCTGGGTGACCTGCTCGCCGGTGTCGGTGATGGCGGTCAGCACACGATCCTGATTGCCTTCGAGCGCCGAATTGACGGCGTTCTGGTGGGTGGCCAGAGCCTCGGTGATGGCATTGCGCGTAGTGCCCAGAAGCTGGGTGACCGAGCCTTGCGCGGTTTCCATTGCCTCGACCACCGACCCACGCGTCTGGGTGAGCACTGCTTCGGTGGCCGACTGGGTCTGGGTCAGGACGGCCTCGGTGGCGGCCTGGGTCTGGCTCAGGACATCCTGCACGGCACCCTGGGTCTGCACCAGGGCATCCTGCACCGAACCCTGGGTATCGGCGAGAACCTGCTGCACGCCGCCACGGGTATCCTCGAGCACGGTGCGCGTAGACTGCTGGGCATCGGCAATGGCCTGGGACACCGAAGCCTGGTGTTCGGCCAAGGCTTCGACCGCGGCGGTGCGGGTGCCTTCGAGCGAGCCGACCACGGCGGCCTGGGTTTCGCCCAGGGCCTCGACTACCGCGCCCTTGGTTTCGGCCAGGGCCCGGGCAACCAGATTGGTGCTGCCATCGACGGTTTCGCTGACGGCTTGGCGCGTGGCTTCGAGCGCCTGCTGGGCGGTCAGGGTGCTGTCGTTGATGGCACCGATGACCGAGCTGCGAGTGTGATCGACCATGTTGGCGACGGTGGCGCTGGTTTCTTCCAGGGCATTGGCCATGGAGCTGCGTGCCGACACCATGGCGTCTTCCACCGAGCCGCGGGTTTCGGCCAGGGCCTCGATCACACTGCCACGGGTGTCGGCCAGAGCCTCGACTACGCTGCCGCGGGTGTCGGCCAGAGCCTCGACCACGCTGGTGCGGGTTTCGGACATGGCATCGACCACAAGGGTCTTCTGATCGGCGATGGCGTCGGTGACGGTGTTGGCGGTTTCCACCAGCACCTCGTTGACCGCGCCACGGGTGTCGTCGAGCACCTGGGTGACGGTGGTCTGGGTGGCGAGCAGGGCCTGGTTGAGCCCCTGCTGACCTTCGATGACGGTCTGGGCAAAGCTGTCCTTGGCGCGGGCCAGGCTCTGATCGACCTGCTGGGTGGTGCCCGACAGGGCGTCGATGAAGCTCGATTTGGTGTTGGCCAGGGTGCGCTGCACCGTGTCGGTGGTTTCGTCCAGGGCCTGGTTGACCGTGCCGGCATGCTCGGCAATGGCCTGGTTGACCGACTGGGCGGTGCCCGAAAGCGACTGGGCGACCGAGCCGGTGGTCTGGGTCAGGGCCGTGGTGATGCCCTGGGTGGTTTCGGTCAGGGCCTGGGTGACCTGGTCGCGGGTGGCGACCAGAACCTGGGCGGCGCTGTCGCCGGTTTCGGTCAGGGCCGCGCGCACTTCATCGCGGGTGCCGGTGATCAGGGTCGAGACCGTTTCGCCGGTTTCGAGCAGGGCGGTGTCGACCTCGCCGCGCGTGGCACGCAGCATCTGGGCGACGTTCTCGCTGGTCTCCACCAGGCCCGAGGCCACTTCCTGCTTGGTGCCGCGCACCAGGGCCGTGACGGTTTCACCGGTTTCGAGCAACACGCTCTCGACGTCGCCACGGGTGGCAGCCAGCATCTGGGCGACGCCCTCGCTGGTTTCGAGCAGGCTCGAGGCCACTTCGTCCTTGGTGCCGCGCACCAGCGCCGTCATCGACTCGGTGGTCTGGAGCACGGTGGTGTCGACTTCGCCACGGGTGGCCGAGAGCATGCGGGCAACCGCATCGCCGGTTTCGGCCATGGCGTGTTCGACATCGCCCTTGGCCGCGCCGATGGTGCGGCTGACCGCATCGCCGGTTTCGGCGAGCGCCGAGGTGACGGTGTCACGGGTGCCGGTGAGCGAGGCGTTGACGGTGTCGGCGGTCTCGACCATGGCGGCAGTGACGGTGTCGCGGGTGGTGGTCAGCGACTGCTGCACGGCCTGGGTGGTGTCGCCCAAAGCGGCGGCGACACTGTCGCGATGCTCGTCGACCGAACGGATCACGGTGTTGGCGGTTTCCGAGAGGACCGCAGCAACGCCGTCGCGGGTGGTGCCCAGCGAGAGATTGACTGTTTCGGTGGTTTCGAGCAGGGCGGCGGTGAGGCCGTCCTTGTGCGATACGATCGACTGGTTGACCGCATTGGTGGTGTCGGCCAGGGCGGCGGTGACCTCGTTGGCGGTCTCGGCCAGAGCCTCGGTGACGGCGCCACGGGTTTCCGACACCGCCAGCTTGACGTTGTCGGTGGTTTCGCTGAGGGCGCCGGCCACCATCTGCTTGTGGCTCGAAAGCGCCAGATTGACCGCGTCGGTGGACTGCACCAAGGCTTCGGACACGGTGTCGCGCGTGCCGGTGATGGCGCCGGTGACGTTGGCGGTAGTTTCGCTCAGCGCCAGGTTGACGGCATCCTTGGTGCTGACCAGGGCATGGGCCACTTCGCCCGAGGTGTCGGTGAGCGACTGGGAGACCGAGGCGCGGGTGTCGTTGAGCAGCTGTTCGACCGAGCCGCGGGTATCGCGCAGCGAGACGGTGACGGTTTCGGTGGTGGTGGTTACGGCTTCCGACACGCTCTGGGCGTGGTCGGCAAGCGCCTGGGTCATCGAGCCGGTGGTGGCGCTCAGGGTCGACTGCAGCGCATTGGCGGTCTGGTTGAGGGTGTCGGTGACCGTTGCGGTGGTGACGTTGAGCGTCTGGGTAACCGTGCCAGAGCTGTCGGCCAGGGCCGCTTCCATGGCATGGCGGGCGGCAACCAGGCGTTCCTCGGTTTCCGAGACGGTTTCGGCGATGGCCTGCGCGAAGGTGCGCATGCGGGTGTCGATGTCGTCGGTGCGGCTGGTAAAGCTCAGGGCCAGGGCTTCCATGGCCTCGCGACGCTCTGCGAGCGAGCCCATGGCCGTGGCATTGGTGGACACCAATGCGGAGGCAGCGCGCTCGATCTGGCTGCTCTCGTCGGTGAGATTGCCAAGGATCTGGCCGAACTCGCCCACCATGGAGCGGATGGTGGCCTGGAGTGCGGTGACGTGGTCGCTGACCAGCTTGCCGGCTTCCTCGGTGCTGCCGATGGCATCGCGCACGGTGGCCGAATAGGTCTGGGTCTGCTCGGCAACCGAGGTTTCGAGCTTGGCCAGATTGGTGGTGGAGCTTTCCAAGACGCGCTGGAGCAGCACGTTGCTGTCGTTGAGCTTGGAGAGCGCGGCAGTGACGTCGGTGAGGATCTTCTGGGTCGAAACCGACATCAGCGCTTCGGCTTCGCGCGCATTGTCGGTGAGGGCCTCACGCAACAGATTGCCGTGACCAGCCAGCGCGCTGTGCAGCGCTTCGGACTTTTCGGTGACGATGGCGGCGAAGGCATCGGTGCGCTCGCTGACCGAGGCATTGATGTCGGCGATGCGGCGAGTGAGGTCTTCCACCACGCTGACGCCGCGCACGGCGACGACGTCGTCGATCTGGGTGGCCGCGGTCTGGATCTTGTCGAGCGCGATGCGCACGGCATTGTCCATGCGGTCGGCATTGGCCGACACTTCGGCGGTGATGTCGCCAGCGGCATTGACGATGCGGCGGGAGATGGTCTCCTCGATGCGCTCGGCGCCCGCTTCGAGATCGGCCATGGACTGCACCAAGGCCGTGTTGATGGCGGTGTTGAGGGCCGAGAGCCGGTTGGCGGTGTCGTCGGCGCGCGCCGTGATAGCCTCGGGCAGGGTGCCCAGGCGCTGATCGACCACGTCGGTGATCGACTTGCGGGCCGAGTTGACGCCCAATTCGATGATGTCGGCGGCCTGGCGGGCGCTTTCGCCCACGCTGGCGGAGGCGCGGTCGATGCGGGCGGTGACCCCGGCCTCGGCATCGGTGAGGCGCACCAGGGCGGTTTCCACGCCGTGATCGAGATGGTCCGAAACCTGCTCGACGCGCGAGGCGATGAGTGCGGAAACGTCCTGGGCCCGCTCGGTCATGGTGGAGGTGACGTCGCGCAGGCTGGCATCGATGCGCTCGCGAGCGGTCTGGCCCTGGGCGTCGATGGTGCGCGCCAGCTCGGCGGTACGCTCGCCAATGGCGTTGGAGACTTCGAGCGTGTGGTTGGCCAGGGTGTCGGACAGCTCCTGGGTCCGGCTGCCCAAGGCGTCGGACAGTTCGACCGAGCGCTGGTTGAGCGCATTGGTGACCTGGGCGGTGCGTGCTTCGAGCGCGGCGCTCATCTGCTCGGTCTTGTCGTCGATCGACTGGCCAAGCTCGAGGGTGCGCGAGTTGAGCGTGCTGTCGAGCTTCTGGGTGCGGCTATCCAGCGTCTCGGTGAATTCGAGCGCGCGCTGGGTCAGGATGTTGGACATCTGCTGGGTGCGCAGGTCCACGCCCTCGGCCAATTCCTGCCAGCGGCCTTCGAGCGCGGTGGACAGATCCTGGCCATGGCCGGCCAGCATTTCGGAGAGTTCGCGCTGACGCACGGAAAGCTGCTCGCCCACTTGCTTGGTGCGGGCCGAGAGCGTTTCGCTGAGGTCGCGGGTGCGCTGGTTGACGATCTCGTTGAAGTGGCCGGACTTTTCGTCCAGCGCCATTTCGAGCACGTTGGCGCGGGCCGCGAACGTGGCGTTGTGGGTGTCGAGCGCGGCCACCAGGCGTTCGCCCTTGTCGCCGACCACGCTGTCGAGCGAGGACAGGCGGTTGTCGAGCACCACGGCGATTTCGTTGAGCTTGGCGTCGAACTGGGCCAGCGTCTGCAGGCCGGCCCCGGCCAGGGTCTGGCGCGCCCGGTCGGTGGTTTCGTCGAAGGCGCCCGAGATTTCGATGACGGCCGAATGCATGCGGCTTTCCATCGAATTGATCTGGAAGGCCACGTTCTCGTCAAGCTGGCTGGTGAGCGCGCTCATCAGCTGCTCGGCTTCCTGGGCCCGGCCGGAAATCTCGTTGGCCAGGCGCGTGCCGATCAGATCGAGGGCACCGCTGACCTCGTGGCCGCGATCGCGCAGCTGGGTGAGGAGGGTTTCCCCCCCCTCGGTCAACAGCTTGGACAGGGCCGAATTGCGGGTGTCGAACTCGGTGGTAAAGCTTGCCGCGCGGTTGTCGAGCGCCTGTGTCAGGGCGTTCATGCGCTGGTCGATGGTCGAGCTCAGCTCATAGGTCCGGCTCTCGAAGGCGCCAGAAATGGTGTTGACGCGGTCTTCGAGCGTGATGTTGAGCCGTTCGGCGCTGCCATCCAGCGCCGTGAGCAGGGTGTTGGTGCGGTTATCGACCAGAGAAACGAAGGAATCGGTCTTTTCGCCGAAGGCGGCGTTGAGATTGTTACCCGCCGTTTCGAGCGCCTTGGTGAGGTTGCCGCCGCTTTCCACGATGGTGCCGGCAATGCGCTGGCTGATCATGTCGAGATCGAACACCAGGCCGGTATGGCTCTCGGTGATGGCTTCGCGCACGCGGTCGGTATTGGTGATGACGCTGTCGCGCTGGCTGGCCAGCTCCTGGATCAGGGCACGCATGCGCGATTCGTTGTCGGCATAGGTACGCTCGAGGGCGGTGACCTCGTTGTGAATCATCACCTCGAGCTCGCCCGCACGCGACAGGGCGCGCTCCAGGCCATCGCCCAGGGCGTTGACTTCGCGGCGCACGGCCTGGCCGACGGTGGCGACGCTTTCGGCGGCCGTGGTCTCGGGCTCGGCCAGGCGAATGGCGGCCTGGGTCATGGAGTTGGCGGCCGAGCGCAGATCCTGGGCGCGGCGGATGAGGGCGGCGATGGCAAACACGCCCAGAACCGGCAGAACCGTGATGGCCAGAAGCCCGAAGAAATCGGGGCTGGAGAGGAAGTCGCCCAGATTGCGGAATTCGCCCGAATAGCGCGCCATCATCATCAGCACGCAGGCAGCAACCCAGACCACAGAGATCAGCGCGGCAACCCAGGTGGGCGTGCCCGAGGGCTTGGACTGCATGCCGTACAGGATCTTGGAGTGGGCGAAGCGGTCGTCATTGGCCACCGAACCCTTTTGTGCCGCGATCTTGTCGGCGGCACGCAGGCGCTCGGAAGAACTCGATTTGGCGGGCTTGCGCTCGGCCTGCGGCTGCTCGTCGCTGTCCAGGGAAAGCAGCGAATCCTTGAGGGCGTCCTCCACCGCGGAGAAGGCCAAGGTTGCCGGATCGTTCTGGGACGTCGATTTCTTCGCCATACTCTTTACAACTCTCGCAACGGCTTCACGGGGCCACTGAACGGCATGCTCGACCATGACATGGCGGACCACCCGTTTCCGGGATGACCTCCACTTGGGTAAAATTCGACACGAATGCCTGAAATTGCCCCGGCCACGATCGCCCCATGCCCCGCAGATATGCCCGATTCATACATAAAACTTTACGCAAAACCGATCCCTTTCTTACCGAAAGGTTAATTTGCGCGGCCAGTGCGACTCTCCTGCAATTGCGCAAGGTTTGTCGACACCACTTAATCTCGTATTCACCCGCCAGTTCTAGCGTGACCTGACACCTGCCCACAATTTTGTTCACAGTAAGGAGGGTGTCGCCATGGTTGGCTCGCCCTCCTTTTTTCATGGCCGTGTGCCCCGACCGCGACAGCGGCCGATCGACATGACCCATCTGGCGCACCAGACCATGGGCGATTGGGGCCTCGAATGCGAGGTGCTGCGCATTTATGACGAGCGTCAGCACAGCTATCTGGCCCGGCTGCGGGCGGCCCCCACCGAGGGCGAGCAGCGGCTGAACCTCTCCTCGCTGAAAGGCGCGGCCATGGGGATCGGGGCATTCGACCTGGTGGAGCTGGCGCTCGACGCCGAGATCGACATGGACCTCGGCCTGGGGTTGACGCCCGAGCGGCTGGACGACCTGGCCTTCGGGGTCGAGGAAGTGACGGTCTTCATCGCCCGGCTGCTGGCGCCCTGAGACCGGCATGCTTGCGGGGGCTGGTGGGGATCGCTATATGCCGCCCAACCCCTACACCCAGACGAGCGCTTTCATGGCCAAGATCACCTTCATTTCCGCCGACGGCACCCAGTATGACACCGAAGCGGAAGCAGGCTCGACGGTGATGGAAGCGGCGATCATGAACGGGGTGCCCGGCATCGTGGCCGAATGCGGCGGCGCCTGCACCTGCGCCACCTGCCATGTCTATGTTACCGAAGCCTGGTCCGAACAGGTGGGCCCGCCATCGGCCATGGAAGAAGACATGCTCGATTTCGCCTATGAGGTGCGGCCCACCAGCCGGCTGTCCTGCCAGATCCGCGTCAAGGACGCGCTGGACGGGCTGGTGGTGGAAGTGCCCGGCCGCCAGGGCTGAGGGGCATAGGGCCCGTGCCGCTGCGGCGTCTGGGCCGTTCCAATCGGCGGCCCGTTGCGCTATCGATGCCATTCATCCATCGCCCGAATGGGGCGCAGTACGGCCAGGCCAGCGGCCCGGCCTTCTTGTTTGACCAGATCAGAGCAGGTTCATGAGCGGAAGCGAAATCGTCACCGATGTTGTCGTGATCGGCGCGGGCCCGGTGGGCCTGTTTGCCGTGTTCGAACTCGGGCTGCTCGATCTCAAATGCCATCTGATCGACATTCTGGACCGCCCCGGCGGGCAATGCGCCGAGCTCTATCCCGAAAAGCCGATCTATGACATTCCCGGCTTTCCGGTGATCACCGGGCAGGGGCTGACGGACAATCTGATGGCGCAGATCGCGCCCTTCGGGCCGCAGTTTCACTTCTCGCGCATGGTCAACAGCATCGACAAGCAGGCCGATGGCAGCTTCAAGGTGGTGACCGACGCCGACGAGGTGTTTTTGGCCAAGGTGGTGGTGATCGCGGCGGGCGGCGGCTCGTTCCAGCCCAAGCGGCCGCCGGTGGACGACATCGCCCGGTTCGAGAACAAGTCGGTATTTTATGCCGTGCGCCGGATGGAGGATTTCCGCGACCAGGACGTGGTGATCATCGGGGGCGGCGATTCGGCGCTGGACTGGACGCTGAACCTGCAGCCGCTGGCGCGCTCGCTGACGCTGGTGCACCGGCGCGACGCCTTCCGGGGCGCGCCCGATTCGGTCAACAAGATGAAAGCCATGGTGGCCGACGGCAAGATTTCGCTGGTGATCGGCCAGATCGCCAAGCTCGAAGGCGAAGGCGGCCAGATCGAGCGCATTCATTTTTCCACCGTGGCCGGCGATATCGACATGCCCGCCACGCGGCTCCTGCCGTTCTTCGGGCTGACCATGAAGCTGGGGCCGGTGGCCGATTGGGGCCTGGACCTCAACGACAACCTCATTGCGGTGGACACCGAGAAATTCCAGACCTCAGTGCCCGGCGTGTTCGCCATTGGCGACATCAACACCTATCCGGGCAAGCTCAAGCTGATCCTGTCGGGCTTCCATGAGGCCGCACTGATGGCGCAGGCGGCCAAGAAGATCGTGGCCCCTGACGAGCGCGTGGTGTTCCAATACACCACCTCCTCGACCAAGCTGCAAAAGAAGCTCGGAGTGGCGTGAGTGAAGCTCAGCGTGACCGACCAGGACGGGGTGACCCACGAGCTCGAAGGGCTCGAGGGTTGGCGCGCCATGGAAGTGATCCGCGACTGGGGCCTCAACATCAAGGCCGAATGCGGGGGCGCGCTGAGCTGCGCCACCTGCCATTGCTATGTGGAGGGGGGCTGGTTCGAAAAGGTCGGTGCCCCTTCGGACGAAGAAGAGGCCATGCTCGATACGGTGGGCGACGTACGCCCCAATTCGCGCCTCTCCTGCCAGATCCTGCTCGATGAGGGCCATGACGGGCTGGAGCTGACGCTGGCCCGCTCGGCCCGCAAGGACGAGATGGCGGCCTGAGGCCTCCCTGCGTCGGGATGACGCAGCCATTCAGCGCCGGTTCAGCGGCTCGCGCCTATTTGCCCCGCCCATTGCGGGAGGGCAAGCGCGAGACGACACATGGACATCTATGCAATCTTTAAATTTCTGCACGTTTTGACTGCCATCGCCTGGGTTGGCGGGGGCTTGACGCTGCTGGTCGCCAACCTTCTGGCGCTGCGCGCCGACGACGATATGGCGGTATTCGGTGCCATGAAGGTGATGAGCGGGCTGGGCAAGATATGGTTCGTGCCCGCCTCGCTGCTGACGGTGGTGCTGGGCGCCATCGCCACCACGCTGGGCGGCCTGTGGGACCAGGCCTGGGTGGTGCTGGGGCTTGCGGGCTTTGCCTCGACTTTCCTCACCGGCCTGCTCTTTATCGAGCCGCGCGGGCGGCAGATCGAGGCCATGCTGATGGGCGGGGACGAAGCGGGCGCCCTGGCTGCGGGCCGGCGACTGCTGGGCATCGCCAAGTTCGACTATACGGTGATGCTGATCATCGTGGCCGACATGGTGTTCAAGCCCGGCTGGAGCGATCTGCCGATACTGGCAGGCTTTGCCGTGATCGCGGTTGCGGGCCTGGCGCTGTTCCTGGTGCCGGCGCTGCGTCCGGCCCGGACCCTGGCGGCCTGAACAACGGCTATCCCCGCAATGCGGGGATAGCCTTGGCGTTCGGGTCAGGCAGCGGCGGCGACAGCTGCGGTTTCCCGGCCGGCCCGCAGGGTCAGGGTCCACCAGACCAGCTCGTCGAGCATGGCCTTGGCCCCGTCGGCCAGATAGGGGTAGTCGGCGAAGGTCTTGCCGTCGCGGATGAGGCCCAGGAAGGGCTCCATGGCGATGTGGACGGCGGTCTTGGTGGGGGCCATCGAGAGCTCCACACAGATCAGGCGCAAATGCTCGACGGCGCGGGCGCCACCGACCGCGCCATAGCCCAGGAACGCCGCCGGCTTGCGGGCCAGCTCGTCATAGACGTAGTCGAGCGCGTTCTTGAGCGCGCCGGCGACGGCGTGGTTGTATTCGGCGGTGATGAAGACAACGCCATCCAGGCTCGCGAGCTTTTCGACGAAACGGATGGCGACCGGGTCGCTGACCGGCACGAAGCGCGGGGAGGCGGCTGCCTCGAACAGCGGCATGGGATAGTCGCGCAGATCCACGATTTCGAACTCGGCATCGGTGCGCTCCTGGGCCAGATCGAGAAGCCATTGGGCCGGACGATCGCCGAAGCGGGCGGGACGGGTGGTGCCGATGAGAATGCCGATGCGGGGCTTGGCCATGGGGGGTATGCCTTGGATTTCAGAGCTTGGAGGAACAAAAGGGAAGCTGGTTACCACTGGTAACTGACGCTATAGTGGTGACTGTTTCAGATGCCCGCAAGACGGCACCTTTTTGCCACCGGAGTTCCCTTTGCCTCACCAAGTTACCCCTCAAACACCCCATAGCTTCGAGCGTTGCCAGGAGGCCATCGTGCCCATGGCCGAGGTCTTGAGCCGGATTTCGAGCAAGTGGACGATCTTTGTGGTGATGAACCTCAGCGAAGGGCCGCGCCGGTTCTCCGATCTCAAGCGCACCATTGCGGGGATTTCCCAAAAGATGCTGACGGTGACGCTGCGCGACCTGGAAAAGGACGGCTTCGTGACGCGCACGGTAACGCCGACCATCCCCCCGCGCGTGGACTATGAGCTGACCGCCATGGGCCAGGAGCTGCGCGAGCCGCTGCGGACGATCGGGGACTGGGCCGAGGCCAATCGGGCGCGCGTGGAGGCAGCGCGCAGCCGCTATCAGGAGCGCGAGAGCGCCTAAGCTAGCGCGGGTCCGCGGCCTTGGCGACGTTGGCCAGTTCGGGAATGAAATCGCGCACCAGCGGCTGGCCCAGGGTGGCAAAGGGCAGGGGGCGGACCACGCGCATGGCGGCAATGCCCACGCGCACCGTCATCAGCCCGTTGACCACGCCTTCCCCGAGCCGGGCCGAGACCTTGGCCGCCACACCTTGGCCGATCAACTGCTCCATCAGCCCATCGGTGAGCACCAGGCCGCCGGTGACGGCCAGATGGGCCAAGATGGCGCCGATGAGCCGGAAGGTGCCGAAAAAGCCGGGGCGGGCGCCATAGAGCGTGGCGATGGTGCCGCCCAGCCTGATGCTCTCATAGGCCACGAAGGCGATATCGACCAAGGCGCGGGGCGAGACGGCGGTGACCAGCGCCACGCGGCGCGCCGAGGCGGCAATGAGGATCTTGGCGCGGGCATCGAGCGGGGCCATGAGCCGGCGTTCGCCCAGGCGCACCATTTCAGCGCCGTCGAACAATCCGGCGCGATCCTTGTCCAGTTCGGTACGCGCGGCGGCAAGGTCGGGGCGACCGGCGTAAAGGGCGGACAGTTCGCTCAGAATGGCGCGGCCTTCGGCCTGCTTGTCGGTGACCAGGGCCTGAGTGGCGCGGGCGCGCAGCCGATCGAGACTGCGCAGGCGGCGCAGCGCGACGGCTTCGCGGATGGCGAGCACCACGATGCCGAGCACCAGCACGGCGAGCGCCGCGCTGCCCAGCCAGCCCAGCCAGGCGTAGCGCGCAAAGAGATCGCGAATGAGCGCTTCGGCGGCAAGGCCCAGGCCAAGCGACACCAACAGCCCGGCGGCCCAGAGCGCGACGCGGGTGAGCAGGCTCATGCGCCGCGCCGGCGGCGGGGTGACGAGATCGAGATCGGGTTCGACGTCGAATTCGGCGGCGATCTGGGGCGGCAGCGCCTGGACCGTCTCGGCGGCGAAGGCCCTGGGCGCGCGGGGCGGCGCGACGGGGTCGGCGGCGGGCCGGGTGGGGCGTGCGAAGGGCTCGGTCATGCCATCTTGTCTCCCACGAGATAATCGAGCGCGCGATCGAAACGGATATGGGGCAGGAGCGGGCTGCCGTCCTCGGCGCTGGCATAGCTCTGGGGCGGCTGGAAGCGCAGGAAGTTGAGCTTTACCCGCGTTTGCGGCTGGAACACCGAATCGGGGTCTTCGGGCAGATCGCCGGGAAACAGCGCGATCTCGGTCTTGCCGTCATAGATCGTGCCGGCGAGCTTTTCGCCCGCCATGGGCGTGCCGATGATGGTGGGCAGGCGCTCGCCGAACTCGGCAATGGTGCCTTCGCGCGTGGCGCGCACGGCAGCGATGGCCAGTGAATGGGTCTGGGCGCCGGCGAACTTGGCCTGGCGGGCGGCGCGCGCCACCACCCGGCCCAGAATGGCTTCGAGCTTGTCGTGGGCGGTGTGGTGGACGTGATCGGCCTTGGTGGCGGCAAACAGGATCTTGTCGATGCGTCGCGAGATCAGGCGCAGGAACGGGTTGGGATCGCCAGTGCGGAAGCAGGCGAGGACCCCGGTGAGCGCGGTTTCCAGATCGGCCACCGCATCGGGCCCGGCATTGAGGGCGCGCAGGGTGTCGACCAGAACGATCTGGCGGTCGAGCCGAGCGAAGTGATCGCGAAAGAACGGGCGCACCACCACGTCCTTATAGGCCTCGTAGCGGCGCTCGAGCATTCCATAAAGGCTGTCTGACCGGACCGGTCCTGTCGGCGGGGGCAGGGGTGCAAAGGTGAGGGCGGGGGAGCCTTCGAGATCGCCAGGCAAAAGGAAGCGACCCGGGGGCAGGCTGGAGAGGGCGCGGCCATCTTCGCGCGAAAGGCGCAGATACTGGGTGAAGGCCACGGCCAGGGTTTCGGCGGCGCTGTCGGTGGCTTCGGCCAAAGGGTCGATCTGGTCCAGCGCGGTGAGGAAGGGCTTGGCCTCGCGCTCGGCGCCGTGGCGATGGGCGCGCTCCAGCGCCTCGGCACTCCATTGGGCAAAGCTGAGCGAGAGCAAAGGCAGGTCGAGCAGCCATTCCCCGGGGTAGTCGACCACGTCGAGATTGAGGGTCATGGGCCCGCGCCAGCCATTGAGCCAGCTCTTGGAGGCATATTTGAGCTGCAGGCGTACCTGCGAGATGCGGCGGGTGGATTCGGGCCAGTGCGGCGTGGGGGCGGTCAGCGCGGCCAGATGCTGCTCATAGGCAAAGCGGGGAATGGACGCATCGGGATATTGCGCGAGCCGGGCGCCGATGAAGCGCCCCTCGGCCATGGGCGCAAAGCCGGGCAGGCGCCCGCCCGAGAGCAGGTTGTGAATGAGCGCGGTGATGAAGATGGTCTTGCCGGCGCGGCTGAGCCCGGTGACCCCCAGCCGCACGGTGGGCGTGAAGGCGCCCGTGGTGGCATCGGCAAGATTGCCCAGCGCGATGCCGATTTCGTCGGTGAAACTGGTGGGGGGCTGCGCCAAAGCAAGGACCTTGAAAACTCTGGGCCAAAGGTAGGCCTTAGGGCCGCATTTGCAAGGGCCGGCGGGCAGCCACACACGGCCAGTCGCCAGGTGAGATCAGAAGGGAGGGTCCGGGCAAGTGTCTGTGGAGGCTATGGATTTGGTGTCGTCAAACGGTCACGGCTCGGTCATGGCGCTGTTGTGGAAGGGGCTTAGGTGTTTGGAACGGCTCTAAACAGCCACTCCCTTCGACCAGTCAGCCGAGGCCAGCCATGAACGAGATCGTCTCCCCCTTTCCCACCAGCCGCCTGGAAGAGGCCGATGGCGTCGGGCACAACCACAGCGCCAACCCCACCATGGGCGAAATCATCAGCACGCGCTTTTCGCGTCGCGATTTCCTGCGCGGCTCGCTGGCCGTTTCAGCCATTGCCGCCACGGTGAGCCCGCTGGCGCTGTTGACCGCGCGCGAAGCCAAGGCCGCCGCGCCGTCGGCGTTCAATTTCACCGAAGTGGCGGCGGGTGTGGATGAAACCCATCACGTGGCCGAAGGCTATGATGCCGACATCCTGCTACGCTGGGGCGATGCGGTGGTGAAGGGCGCTCCCCAATTCGACCCGCGCGCCCAGACCGCCCGGGCCCAGGCCATGCAGTTTGGCTACAATAACGACTATGTGGGTTACATCCCGCTCGAAGGCTCGTCCGAGCACGGCCTGCTGGTGGTCAACCACGAATACACCAACCCGCATCTGATGTTCCCCGGCCTGGTGACGGTGGTGGACGGCAAGATCACCCAGGCGCCGCTGACCAAGGAACAGGTGGACGTGGAACTGGCTGCCCATGGCGGCTCGGTGGTCGAGATCGAGAAGGTGGACGGCAAGTGGCGCGTGGTGGCCGATAGCGCCTATAACCGCCGCATCACCGCCACTACCGAGATGGCTATGACCGGCCCGGCCGCCGGCCATGACCGGCTCAAGACCAATGCCGATGCCACCGGCACCAAGGTGTTCGGCACCATCAACAATTGCGCCGGCGGCGTGACGCCCTGGGGCACCTACATCATGGCCGAGGAGAACTTCCACGGCTATTTCGGCGGCGAGCTGCCGGCCGACCACCCCGAAGCGGCCAATTACGAGCGCCTGGGCGTGCCGGAAGGCTCGTATGAATGGGCCAATTTCTACGAGCGCTTCGACGTTTCCAAGGAGCCCAACGAGCCCAACCGCTTCGGCTGGATCGTGGAAGTGGACGCCATGGACCCCAATTCGGTGCCCAAGAAGCGCACCGCGCTGGGCCGCATGAAGCATGAAGGCGCCGAGTCGATCGTCAACAAGGACGGCCGCGTGGTGTTCTATATGGGCGACGACGAGCGCTTCGACTATGTCTACAAGTTCGTGACCGCCGGAAGCTACAATGCGAACGATCGCGCCGCCAATATGGACCTTCTGGACGAAGGCACGCTCTATGTGGCGCGGTTCGATGCCAACGGCTCCATGGTGTGGCTGCCGCTGGTGCAGGGCGAAGGCCCGCTGACCGCCGAGAACGGCTTTGCCAGCCAGGCCGACGTCGTGATCGAAACCCGCCGCGCCGCCGATCTGCTCGGCGCTACCAAGATGGACCGCCCCGAAGACGTTCAGCCCAATGGCGTCAACGGCAAGGTCTATGTGATGCTGACCAACAATACCCGCCGCACGGCCGAACAGATCGACGAAGCCAATCCGCGTGCGTCCAACGCCTTTGGCCACATCATCGAGATCGCCGAGACCGATGGCGACTTTGCCGCCACCACCGGCACCTGGGAAGTGCTGCTCAAGTGCGGCGATCCGGCCGTGGCCGAAGTGGGCGCGACCTTCTCGACCGACACCACCGTCAATGGCTGGTTCGGCATGCCCGACAACTGTGCCGTCGACACCGCCGGCCGCCTGTGGGTTTCCACCGACGGCAACAACCCCACCGCAACCGGCCGCACCGACGGCCTGTGGGCCGTGGACACCGAGGGCGAGGCCCGGGCCACTTCCAAGCTGTTCTTCCGCGTGCCGGTCGGCGCCGAAATGTGCGGTCCGCTGTTTACGCCCGATGACGAAACCGCCTTCGTGGCCGTGCAGCATCCGGCCGATGGCGGCGACGACTGGGAAGGCTTTGGCCGGGTGTCGTACTACGAGGACCTCTCGACCCGGTGGCCCGATTTCGACGACGCCATGCCGGTGCGCCCCTCCGTGGTGGTGATCACCAAGCAGGGCGGCGGCAAGATCGCCGTCTAAGCTGGAGCCGACTGAGTTGAGGAGGCGCCGTCCCGATGGGGCGGCGCCTTTTTGCGTTTGGGATGAGGTGCGGGCGGCGGCGAGATATGGGGGTTGGAAGGCCCCCCACCTTGATCCTCCCCCGGGACGGGGGAGGTGACGACTGAGGGTGCGGTGGGGGTGAGGGGGTGACGGCGGCGCGGAAAGGGACCTCCCCCGGTCCGGGGGAGGATAGGAGGGGGTGGCGGTGAGGCGCTGAGGGTAGAAGTGCCCCCACCCTGACCCTCCCCCGGGACGGGGGAGGTGACGACTGCGGCAAGCGTTGGGGCTTGGTGGGGCCGGGAGCGCGGAGCGGTACCTCCCCCGGGCCGGGGGAGGATAGGAGGGGGTGGAGCTGAGGCGCTGAGGGTGGGAAGGCCCCCACCCGGCCTCCCCCGGGACGGGGGAGGTGGTGACTGCGGCGAGTGGTGGGGCTGTTTGAAGTGCGGCGCTCCGGGGCGCCCTTAGACCTTCATGGCCTCCACGCCGATGAGGTCGAGCTCGAAGGGCGTGGTCTGGTAAAGCTCGTTGATCCAATTCTGGAACAGCAGATGGGCGTGGCTGCGCCAGCGGTTCTGCGGTTCGCGGCTGGGGTCGTCGTTGGGGTAGAGATTGATCGGGGGCGGGGTGTCGAGGCCGGCGTTGCGGTCGCGCTCATATTCGTCGGCGAGCGAGCGGTTGTCGTATTCGAGATGGTTGAGCATGTGGACGGCGCGGTGGCGCGGATCGTCGAGGAAACACACGCCGATCTCGGGATTGTCGATCAGGATTTCCAGATCGGGCCCCAGGCTCTCGCGGCGGATGTCGTTATAGCGCGAGACGGGCACGGCCAGATCGTCGGAGAAGCCGCGCACGAAGGGCGAGCGCGGGTTGACGACGCGGTGGCGGAACACCCCGAAGGCCTTGTGGTCCATGCGATAGCGCTGGGCGGCATGGAAGTGGTGCAGCGCCGCCTGGGCGCCCCAGCAGATGAACATGGTGTGGTGGACGTTGGTCTGCGTCCAGTTCATGATCTCCACCATTTCGGGCCAGTAGCGCACCTGCTCGAACGGGATGTTGGCAATGGGCGCGCCGGTGACGATGAAGCCGTCGAACTTGCGTTCGCGCACGCTCTCCCAGGTCTGGTAGAAGGTCTGGAGATATTCCTCCGAGGTGTTCTTGGCCACGTGGTCGGTGATGCGCACCAGCGTCAGATCGACCTGCAGGGGGCTCGAGCCGACCAGGCGCGCGAACTGGGTTTCGGTGCGCTCCTTGTTGGGCATCAGGTTGAGCAGCCCGATCTGGAGCGGGCGGATGTCCTGACGGGCGGCGCGGGTGGAATCCATCACCACCACGCCCTCGGCTTCGAGCGTCTTGCGGGCGGGCAAATGGTCGGGGATGCGAATGGGCATGTTTCAGCTCCGGAATGATCTGGCGCAAGGGCCGGGGCGCCTGGGGCGTCCGGGCCGGAAGGACGGCTGCGACAGCGTCACATTCGGCCGCGCTTGGCGATGGACTGGGCCACCAGATCGATGAATTCGTCGCCATCGCGCACCGTGGCCAGATCGGCCGCATCCACGCTATAGCCGAAGCGGTCGGCCAGCGCCTGGTAGCGCGGCAGCCGATCGTGCAGCAGGGCCTCGAAGCCCCAGGCGCCGAAGCCTGCCGGGTTGACGTCGGCGTCCGATACCACGCCATTGAGGCGCTTATATTCTTCCCACTTCTGCACCAGGAACTGGGGCTGGTAATACATGGGCTTGGGGCTCTGCTTGAAGCGGCGCACCAGTTCGTGCGCATCCGCGTCGGTGCCCCGAATATAGAGCAGCAGCGTGTTTTCCGTGAGGGTCTTGACCACCTTGTCGTCGGGATCGGTGTGGTCGATCACCTCGATCAGCGAGCCACCGGTATCGGCGATGAAATTGTCGTAGCCGTAAAGAGCGTGGGCGCGCTCGATGAAGCGCGGCACGTCCTGGAGCGCGTCGATCTCGGCGACGCGGTGCTGCTCCTGGCGGCGCTGATATTCGGCAAAGGGCAGGCCGCCCTTGGCCTGGTTGCCGGGCGTGCCCAGATAGGTCGAGAGCGGATCGAGATTGGCGAAGGTGATGTTGGATTCGATCTTGATCGAATCGGATCGCAAGAGATCGCGCAGGAAGGGCACCTTCATGGCCTCGGCCTTGAAGTTGTCCACGATGAATTCGCCCATGTGGCGGGTGCCGATGCGATAGTCGACCGAGAAGTGGAACCAGGCGCTCTTGCGCAACAGGGCGGCCAGCCGGGTCTTGCCCACCCCGGCCATGCCAAAGACGGTGACCGCGTGGCGGGGCGCAGAGACGAAATCCTGAGGGCTATCGAACAGCATAAGATTGGCTCGGCTGGCGTTGCCCGCTGCGTTTAGACCAAGCGCCGGACCGACACAAGCACGGGGGGCGCTGCGGGCGGCAAGACTTGCCGGGCAGGGGCGCATTCTGCCGGGCACGAAGGGGTTGCGCGTTGAGCCCACGCCAAAAAAATCAGGCACTTGCCGGTTGGCATCCAATTTGCATCGCTCCCGTGAGGTGACGCCTTGGCGCGTCTTTGCGTATCATGGGGCAATCGACATGGGTATTTACGGGGCGCTCTCGACCGCCGTTTCCGGGCTGAAGGCGCAATCGTTCGCGCTGGAGAACATTTCGGGCAATATCGCCAATTCCCAGACCACCGGCTTCAAGCGCATCGAGACCAATTTCATCGATCTCATTCCCGATGCCCCGCTCAAGCGGCAAATGCCAGGCTCGGTGATCGGGGTGTCCCAATCGACCAACGACATTGCCGGCGACATCCGCACGGTCTCGACCGAGACCTATATCGCGCTCAACGGCTCGGGTTTTTTCGTGGTGGAGCCCCGGATCGGGCAGGCCGACAACCAGGCCATTTTCGGGGGCAATGACTACTATACGCGGCGCGGCGATTTCGAGATCGACAAGTCGGGTTTCCTGGTGAACGGCGCGGGCAACTATCTCAAGGGCCTGCCGATCGACCGCACGAGCGGCAACGTGTCGGGTTCGGTGCCCGAGGTGATCCAGATCACCAATGCGCTACTGCCCGCTGCGCCCACCACCCGCATAGACTACCAGCTCAACCTGCCCCAGGTGCCCAAGAACGCCGCCTATAACGCCGCCTCGGGCGTGGCGGGCAGCGAATTGCTGGTGCTGGGCGATTATGCCGCCGACCCCACCACGGGCGGCACGGCGCTGGGCGTGCAGGCCAACGATACCGCCACCTTCATGGCGCAATCGAGCTCGGGCGGGGCGATCACGGTCTATACCGAGAACGGCGCGCCGGCCAATGTGCAGCTGCGCTGGGCCAAGGTCCAGAGCGCCCAGGGCGGGGGCACCGACACATGGAACCTGTTCTATCTCTCCAACAGCACGGCCACCGGTACGGCGACGCAATGGACCAATACCGGCACCGCCTATAGTTTCGGGCCCGATGGCGCGCTCGACCCAGCCATGACCTCGACCACGCTCAACGGCCTTAGCGTCGACGGCGTGCCGATCGGGAACGTGACGCTCAACCACGGGGTGGGCGGGGTGACCCAGTTTGCCGATGCCAATGGCACGGTGCAGGCGCGGCTGGGGCAGAACGGCTTTGCGGCGGGCGATTTCCTGTCGGTGGCCATCAACGACAACGGCCGGATCGTCGCCTCCTATTCGAACGGCCGGCAGGTGGACATCGCGCAGGTGGTGGTGGCCAATTTCAACGGCGCCAACCAGCTCAAGCGCCTGGACGGCAGCACCTTTGCGGCCACCTCGGAATCGGGCGACCCGATCTACACCACCGGGGGCGGCATCATCGGGTCGGCGCTCGAATCGTCCAACACCGACATTTCCGAGGAGTTCACCAAGCTGATCGTGACCCAGCAGGCCTATTCGGCCGGCACCAGGATCGTCTCGACGGCCGACGAGATGCTTCAGGAAGCTCTCAACATGGTGCGCTAGGGCGCGTGCGGCAGCCGGGCAGGAGTTCGCGATAGATGGGCCTTACCACAACGCTCGGCAATGCGCTTTCGGGCATGTCGGCCACCCAGCGCGGGCTGGAGGTGGTGTCGCGCAACGTGGCCAATTCGGGCACGCCGGGCTATCATCGCCAGACCCTGGCGCTGCTGGACGGGCAGAACGCCAACAGCAGCTATGCCAAGACGGCCGTGGTGCAACGGGCCTTCAATGGCGCGTTGCAGGTGCACTATACCCAGGAAGTGGCCGACGCTGCCGCAGCGGACGTCACCGCCCGCTATCTGGACCGTTTGCAGACCCTGTTCGGGCGGCCCGGCGATGCCATTTCGCTCGACAGCGTGCTGGGCAAGTTCGCCAACAGCCTGCAGGCGCTGGGCACCAGCCCGGAAAGCCACACGGTGCGGGCCGAGGCGGTGGGGGCGGCCCAGGCACTGGCCGAGCGGCTGCAATCGCTCTCGAGCGCGGTGCAGGGGCTGCGCCAGGAGACCGAGGCGCAGATCGGCAGCGCCGTGACCACGCTCAACACCACGCTTTCGGCGCTGACCGACGTCAACCGGCGCATCGTGGGGCAGGGCGGGGATGCTGCCGCGCAGGCTGCGCTTCTGGACGAGCGCGACCGGCTGGTGAGCCAGATCGCCGAGCAGATCGACGTGCAGGCGAGCTATCGCAACGATGGCAGCGTGGCGCTGATGACGCGCACCGGGGTGGGGCTGCTGGACGGGCAGGCCTCGACCTTCACCTTCCAGCCGGCGGGCCGGATCGGGGCCAGCGATCTGTTCAGCGCCGATGGCGCCCAGAATGGGGTGGGCTCGCTGACGCTGACCACGCCCTCGGGGCTGACGCTCGACCTGGTGGGCCAGAACGTTCTGGTCTCGGGCACGCTGGGCGGGCTGGTCACTCTGCGCGACAAGGCGCTGGTGGCGGCCCAGGCCCAGCTCGACGAGGTGGCGGCGGGCCTGGCCCAGGCGCTTTCGAGCGTAACGGTGCCAGGCATGCCTGCCGCCAGCGGCGGCGGCGACGGGCTGGCGCTGGAGCTTGGCCAGATCCAGCCGGGTAACGATTTTACCCTCACCTACACCCAGAACGGGAACCCCAAAGCGGTGCGCGTGGTGCGGGTGGACGACCCGGCCAAACTGCCCATGGACACCACCGATGCCAGCGGGCAGCGGGTGATCGGGCTCGATTTTTCGGGCGGTGCGGCGGGCGTGGCGGCTGGGCTGGGCCTGGCCTTGGGACCCGGCTCGGGGCTGCAATTGGGGGCCAGTTCGGCTTCGGCGTTGCGGGTGCTCGACGATGGCGCCAGCAACACCACCAACGTCACCGGGCTCAGCGCCAGGGTGACGGTGGGGGCCAACCAGGACGCGGGCGCGGCCCTGTCGCTGTTCGTCGACGGCGCCGGGGGCGCCTTTACCAACAGCCTCGATGGCGCCGGCCAGAAGCTGGGCTTTGCCGCCCGTATCACCGTCAACGGGGCGGTGCTGGCCGACAACCGCCTGCTGGTGCAATCGAGCAGCACCGGCTCGGTGGCCGAAACGGCGCGCGCCACCCAATTGCGCGACGGGCTGAACGGGGCCCGCTTTGCCAGCCTGCCCAGCCAGGGCGGCCAGCGCCTGAGCGGGACGGTGGCAGATCTCGTGGCCCAGACGCTCAACCTGCAAGGCAGTGCCGCCAGTGCCGCCCAGGCCAGCAGCCAGACCCGCACCATGACTTTGCAGGCGCTCGATGACCGCATGCAAGGCGAATATGGGGTGAACGTGGACGACGAGATGGCCCGGCTGATGGAGCTGCAAAATGCCTTTGCCGCCAATGCGCGGGTGATCTCGGTGGTGAGCGAACTGCTCGACGCCCTGCTGGCCATCTGAGGACCAAGACCATGATCGTCAACAGAGCGATGTTTCCCATCCAGACCGGGTTCCAGCAGATCACCGGCATGCAGCAGCGGCTGGCCACCTTGCAGGTACAGCTGGCGACCGGGCAAAAGGCCGCGAGCCTGGCCGAAATGGGCAACGACCGCGTGCCCGAGCTGGCCATTCGCACCCGGCAGAGCGCGATTGCGGGCTATCAGGCCAGCATCGGCACGGTGGAATTGCGGCTCGAAGTGGCCAGCCAGGTGATGAGCCGGCTCGACAAGATCGAGAGCGAGGCGCGCAGCTCGGCCATTGGGGGCGCAGGCTCTTCAGGGGTCAACATGGCGGCCCTGCCGGGGCTGTCGCGCGCCCGGCTCGACGAGGTGCTGACGCTGCTCAACACCGACGTGGCGGGACGGCACCTGTTTGGCGGCGGCAAGACACAGGACAAGCCGGTCGCCGGCAGCGCCGCGATCCTTGACGGGGAGAACGGCCGCGACGGCTTTGCCAGCGTGGCCAACCAGCGCCGGCTGGCCGATCTGGGCGACGGCCTGGGACGGCTGGGCGCCAGCGTGAGCGGGGCAAGCGTGACCCTGAGCGAAGACGGCGCCCATCCCTTCGGCTTCAAGCTTTCGACCGTTTCGAGCACCAGCGCCGCTGTGAGTCTGGTCGAGCCTATGGGCACGGCGCAGGACCAGCTGTCGGTGAGTTTTGCGGCCAATCCCATTGCGGGAGAAACCGTCTCGATTGCGCTCACGCTGCCTGACGGCTCGAGTAGCGTGGTCAAGCTCACGGCAGTGACCGGCGCGCCGCAGCCGGGCGAGTTCGCCATCGGTATCGATGCGGTGGAGACGGCACAGAACTTCAAGCAAGCGCTGGACGAGACCCTGACCGCGCTGGGCAAGACCGTGCTGCCGGCGGCGTCCAACTTCGCGGCGGCAGAGAATTTTTTCGCCGGGCAGGGTCAGCCGGTGCTGCGGGTGGATGGGCCGCCTTACGAAACCGCCACGGCGCTGGTAGCGGCCACCGCAGCGGACACCGTGCTCTGGTATGGCGGGGAGGATAGCGCCGCGCCGCGCCAGAGTGTGACGGCCCGGATCGATGAGAGCACGCAGGTGAGCTATGGCGTGCAGGCCAATGAGCACGGGATCGTCGAGCTGGTGCGCAGCCTTGCCGCCATGGCGGTGGAAACTTATCCGGCCGCCGATGCCACGGCGCCCGAGCGGTTTGCAGCCCTGGCAGACCGGCAGCGGCTACGCCTGGCCGAAAGCAATGACGGGCAGGCCGGCTCGCTCGAAGTGATCGGCATGGAATTGGGGATCGCCCAATCCACCCTGGGCCATGCCAAGGAGCGGCACACGGCCTACAAGGCCCAGCTCGACACCATGCTCGAGGAGCTTTCCAGCGTGACCACCGAAGAGGTGGCCATGGAAATGCTGGCGCTCAATACGCGGCTGCAGGCGAGCTATCAGGCTACCGCCATGGTGATGCAGCTGAGCTTCGTGAACTATGTGAAGTAGCGGGGGCATTTGAGCTTGGGTTCTGCGCGTGGGGCGCCCCTCACCCAGGCCCTCTCCCCGGAGGGGCGAGGGGATGCGGGGGGATCGGGATTGGAAGAGTGCCTGTAGCGGGCAGTTGGTTACTTCCCCTGGGATCGGCTCGATCTGTTCCTCCCCCTCGTGAGGGGGAGGGTAGGAGGGGGTAAGCGGCGTCGGCAATGCAGATGGGCGGCCCCCCCACCTTGATCCTCCCCCGGGACGGGGGAGGTGATGACTGAGGAGCCGGTGGCAAGGCGAGGTTTAGGCGCGGTGGGCCCCGCAAGCGAAGGGGCTCGGCCTGTGCGCAACTGGACCGACTGCCGCTTTGGCGGTTTGCAGATCAGCCCGATCCCTCGGCCGATCGCGCCCTCGCCCCTCCGGGGAGAGGGCCAGGGTGAGGGGTGCTCCACGCGCTGAGCCAGAAAGACCTGATCTCGGCCTAGGTCGTGGACTCATAAGTTCGGAGGTGGAGCCTTGCTGAAGCGAGCGCGACGGCGGCCAGGAAGTTCCTTGCGAGCTTGTCGTATCGGGTTGCGACTCTCCGGAAGTGTTTGAGTTTGTT